>ENA-OQNJ01000277-OQNJ01000277.1-human-gut-metagenome-genome-assembly--contig:-NODE-277-length-13709-cov-3.751288_pt1 | contig 13709 bp, 7 predicted proteins | sample MGYA00242630_ERZ504882 | MGnify/ENA primary metagenome ERZ504882 (study PRJEB26092, sample SAMD00036408) | human gut metagenome | host: Homo sapiens | study: EMG produced TPA metagenomics assembly of... | reverse complement strand
ACACTAGCCGCGCTTCGAGCCCTGTCGGCTGATACCGCCCTTATGGCCGGTGGCCTTGAACGGCATGGATCCTCTGGAAAATCCCTTGCTTTGAAATTGCGATTTTGAAGCAAGGGATTTCTTATTGTCTTTGCCATGCATGGTATTCGGCTGCGGCCAGCCCGCCTTCCGTGAAGGCGGTTCCGTCATACGTTCATGAGACTGCTGCATGAGCAGCGATTATAATTGGCTTGCGTAATCGTTGCATAAATCTCGCTTGGTTTGTCGTTATGTCAATAATAGGTTATCCTTTCATGGGTAAACGATTTACTAAATTGGAGAGCGAGACATGGCGACGATTAAAGAGATTGCGCAACGTACCGGGTTTTCTCAGGCTACGGTGTCTCGACTTCTGAACGGGGATCCCACCCTATCGGTGCGTGAAGAGACTCGTCGCAAGATCATTCAGGCGAGCGAGGACCTCGGCTATAGCGTGCAGACCAAGCGCATCGTCATCCCTCATGAGGTTGCATTGCTTGACAATGAAAAGTCCGACGAGGCGTTGCGGGACTCCTATTTCACCGATTTGCGTTCAGCGCTCGAATGCAATGCGGAACAGCAACGCATGGAAATGACGGTGTTCCACAATCTCGACGATATGATCGCTCGCAGTTCCAAATTCGACGGGTTCATGGCGATCGGCGCCGACCAGATCAGCGAGGAAGACTTGGAGCGGCTGCATAGGGCCATGCCGTATGGCGTGTTCATTGACGTGAATCCGGCGCCGAATCTGTTCGATTCCGTGCAGCCTGATTTGCAGCAGACCATGCATGATGCGGTCGCGGCCTGTGCTGCCAAGGGCATGAAGCGCGTTGGATTCATCGGAGGCAAGGGCTGCCTGATGAACTTTTATGAGGTCGATGAGGAGAATCGCGCCACATATTTCCGTCGTGAGGCAAGGCGTTTCGGTATTCAATCCGACGGATTGGTGTATTCCGACGGCTTGTTCACCGTGAGCAACGGCCGTGCGTTGGGGGAGCAATTCGTGCGCGACCATAATGGCGTGCTGCCTGATGCCGTGATCGTAGCTGCCGATGTGATTGCGGTTGGCGTGCTGCAGGCGTTCAATGCGGTTGGCGTGCTGGTGCCGCGCGATATCAGCGTGATCAGCATTAACAATCAAACGATTTCGCAGTTGACCTCGCCGCCGTTGAGCACATTCTCCATCGATCAGAACGAGCTTGCGCGCGTGGCGACGCTGATGTTGGGTGATGCCATTTCCGGCAAACGCACGATTCGTCAGCATGCGTACCTGTCGACGTCGCTGGTGGTGCGCGATAGTTTTGTGCCGGCAAAATAGCGGTTATTTCTTTACTTCTGTATAGTAATCGGGCTATTTCCAGATTGGCTTGGTTTCGTTTCGACGTGGAAGCTTTTGCATATCGTAAATATCGATTTTGGTAAAAGCTGCCACAAGATAATGTGACAGTTTGCCTATTTTGTTGTGTAAATGGCGGAAAAATAACGTTTTTGGCTATCTTTCGAACAGAAGCTCACAAAATATGACACGCCGATAGGCGATATGTTCGGTGATAAATTTTACTAACTTTAGGTAAGGGGATATACTGATAGTTAGGTCAAGGAAGGACCTGTATCTGACTTCTAAGGAGAAGCAAAGATGGGAAATGGCAACAACGGTTCCAAAGGCGGGAACCTCTTGTCTTGCGTGGCGTACTCGTTCGGTAACGTCGGCCAGTCCGCGTTCTACAACGCACTGAGCACCTATTTCATCGTCTACGTGACGAGCTCGCTGTTCTCTGGCGTCGATAAGAGCGTCGCCACCAAGCTGATTGGCATCATCACCGGCCTGGTCGTGGTGATCCGTATCGCGGAGATCTTCATCGACCCGCTGCTGGGCAACATCATCGACAACACCAACACCAAGTGGGGTCGCTTCAAGCCGTGGCAGCTCATCGGTGGTACCGTTTCCGCCATCCTGCTGGTGCTCGTCTACACTGGTCTGTTCGGTCTGGTGAACGTGAATACTACCCTGTTCATCGTGCTGTTCATCATCACCTTCATTGTGCTCGACGTGTTCTACTCCCTGCGTGACATCTCCTACTGGGGTATGATCCCGGCATTGAGCTCCGACTCCCACGAGCGCTCCACCTACACCGCACTCGGCTCCTTCGGCGGCTCCATCGGCTACAACGGTCTGACCATCGTGGTCATCCCGATCGTCACCTACTTCAGCTGGGTGTTCACCGGCAAGTACGTCGAAAGCCAATCCGGCTGGACCTGCTTCGCCATCATCGTGGCCATCCTCGGCATCCTCACCGTGTGCTCCGTGGCGTTCGGCACCAAGGAAAGCACCACCACGCTGCGTGCCAAGGCCGAAGACAACGGCGGCCCGCTGCAGGCCTTCAAGGCTCTGGCCCAGAACGATCAGCTGCTGTGGGTTGCCTTGAGCTACCTGCTGTACGCCATCGCCAACGTGGCCACCACCGGCGTGCTCATGTACCTGTTCAAGTACATCCTCGACAACACCGCCGCATACTCCATCGTGGGCGTCATCCCGGTCATCACCGGCTTGGTTATGGCTCCGCTGTATCCGATCCTGAACAAGCGCATTCCGCGCCGCTACCTGTACTTGGGTGGCATGGTGCTCATGATCGTCGGCTACCTGCTGTTCGCCGTCGGCTCCAGCAATCTGGCAATGGTCATCGTCGGTCTGGTCTTCTTCTACCTGCCGCAGACTTTCATTCAGATGACCGCCATCCTGTCGCTGACCGACTCCATCGAATATGGTCAGCTCAAGAACGGCAAGCGTAACGAGGCCGTCACCCTGTCCGTCCGCCCGATGCTCGACAAGATCGCAGGCGCATGCTCCAACGGTATCGTCGGCTTCATCGCCGTAGCCGCAGGCATGATCGGTGACGCAACCGCCGCGGATATGACCGCCGCGAACATCGGCATGTTCAAGGTCTGCGCATTCTACGTGCCGCTGGGCATCATCGTGCTGAGCCTGCTCGTGTTCCTCTTCAAGGTGAAGATCACCGAGAAGATGCACGACGAGATTGTCGAAGAGCTCGAAGCCAAGCTTGCTTCCGGTGAAATCTCCGAATGATCGAACATAGTATGTTCTAAAAATACATATTGAAAATACGATTACAATGCCGATACTGATGGGCTGTCAGTATCGGCATTTCTGTTGTATGTAATCCTACATAAGAGCTATTGTGAATCGTCATGAAACCTATTGTGAAATCGTCCATAATCATGCAAAACAAGCGAAAATAGTTCGCGCTGCATGCTATAGTGACAACCGAAATGCGAGCGATGATCCGTTATCAGCGGGGAGCTTCCGGAAGAACGGTCGCGTGAGCGACTTATTAGACCCGGCGGGAAGGCCCGAATAGCCGAACATACAAGCGGTCGCACGTATATTTGAAAGTGCGGCAAACGAGGTGGTACCGCGGTGGCGGCGTCCAGCAGACGTTACGGCCATCGTCCTCGTAGGAGATAGATAGCAAGAACCTACGAGGAGATACGGTGAGCGAAAACAACGTGTATCCGAAGGCAGCTGCGGGTGAGCAGAGCGCCAATGTAGCGCCGAACCCCAGTTTCCCGAAGCTGGAAGATCCGTCCTTGATTATTGGGAGAAGGACGACACTTTCCAGAAGTCCATTGAACGCCGTCCTTCCGGCGATCACAGCCAGAACGAATTCGTGTTCTTCGACGGTCCGCCGTTCGCCAACGGCCTGCCGCATTACGGCCACCTGCTGACCGGTTACGCCAAGGATGTGATTCCGCGTTACCAGACCATGAAGGGCCACAGGGTCAATCGTGTGTTCGGTTGGGATACGCACGGTCTGCCGGCTGAGCTGGAAGCCCAGAAGGAGCTGGGCATCGATTCGGTCGATCAGGTTAAGGAAATGGGCATCGACAAGTTCAATGATGCCTGCCGTGCCTCCGTGCTCAAGTACACCAACGAGTGGAAGGACTACGTGCACCGTCAGGCACGTTGGGTCGATTTCGAGCATGGCTACAAGACGCTGAACATTCCATACATGGAATCCGTGATGTGGGCGTTCAAGCAGCTGTACGACAAGGGCCTCGCATATCAGGGCTACCGCGTGCTGCCGTACTGTCCGAAGGATCAGACGCCGCTTTCCGCGCACGAGCTGCGCATGGACGCCGACGTGTATCAGGATCGTCAGGACACCACCGTGTCCGTGGCCGTGAAGCTGCGCGATGAGGAAGACGCCTACGCGGTGTTCTGGACCACTACGCCGTGGACCGTTCCGACCAACTTCGCCATTGTGGTCGGCGCAGACATCGACTATGTGGAAGTGCGTCCGACTGAAGGCAAGTTCGCTGGCAAGAAGTTCTATCTGGGCAAGCCGCTGCTCGGCTCCTACGCCAAGGAACTCGGCGAGAACTATGAGATCGTGCGCGAACTCAAGGGTGCCGAAATGGAAGGCTGGCGCTACTACCCGGTGTTCCCGTACTTCGCAGGCGACGAGAACGCCGTCGAAGGCAAGGTTCCAGGTCCGGAAGGCTACCAGATCTTCACCGCCGACTATGTCGATACCGTTGAAGGTACCGGCCTCGTGCATCAGGCTCCGTACGGCGAGGACGATATGAACACGCTTAACGCCAAGGGCATCAAGAGCGTTGACGTGCTCGACGCGGGCTGCAAGTTCACCGCGCTGTGCCCGGACTACGAGGGCATGTACGTGTTCGATGCGAACAAGCCGATTCTGCGTAACCTGCGTGCCGGTGACGGCCCGCTGGAGCGTATTCCGGAAGACCAGCGCGCGATTCTCTTCCAGGAGAAGAGCTACGTGCACTCCTACCCGCATTGCTGGCGTTGCGCCACGCCGCTCATCTACAAGCCGGTGAGCTCGTGGTTCGTGTCCGTCACCAAAATCAAGGACCGTCTGCTCGAACTGAACCAGGAGATTAACTGGATTCCGGGCAATGTGAAGGACGGCCAGTTCGGCAAGTGGCTTGCCAATGCCCGCGACTGGTCGATCTCGCGCAACCGTTTTTGGGGTTCGCCGATTCCGGTGTGGGTGTCTGACGATCCGAAGTATCCGCGCGTTGACGTGTACGGTTCGCTGGACGAGCTGAAGGCCGACTTCGGCGACTATCCGCGCGATAAGGACGGCAATGTCAACATGCACCGCCCGTACATCGACGAATTGACCCGCGTCAACCCGGACGATCCGACCGGCAAGAGCCACATGCACCGCATCACTGACGTGATGGACTGCTGGTTCGAATCCGGTTCCATGAGCTTCGCCCAGTACCATTACCCGTTTGAGAACAAGGAAACGTTCGAACAGCATTTCCCTTGCGATTACATCGTGGAATACATCGGCCAGACCCGTGGCTGGTTCTACGTGCTGCACATCATGGCGACCGCACTGTTCGACAAGCCGGCATTCAAGAACGTGATCTGCCACGGCATCGTGCTTGGCTCCGACGGCCAGAAGATGTCGAAGCATCTGCGCAACTACCCGGACGTGAACGGCGTGTTCAACGATTTCGGTTCTGACGCCATGCGTTGGTTCCTCATGAGTTCGCCGATTCTGCGCGGCGGTAATCTGATCGTGACCGCCGATGGCATTCGTGACACCGTTCGCCAGGTCATGCTGCCGGTGTGGAGCTCGTACTACTTCTTCACCCTGTATGCGAACGCTGCCAATAATGGTGCCGGTTTCGATGCTCGTGCGCTGCGTGCCGATGAGGTCGCCGCACTGCCGGAAATGGATCGTTATCTGCTGGCACGTACCCGCCGACTTATCGAGAAGACGCAGCATTCGCTGGATGACTTCCTGATTTCCGACGCATGTGAAGCCGTGTCCGATTTCATCGACATGCTCACCAACTGGTACATCCGCAACAATCGTGACCGTTTCTGGAACGAGGATGCGAACGCGTTCAACACGCTGTACACCGTGCTTGAAGCATTCATGCGCGTGATCGCACCGCTCGCTCCGATGGAAGCGGAAGCCGTGTGGCGTGGCCTGACCGGTGGTGAATCCGTGCATCTGGCCGACTGGCCGTTCCTTGCCGACGAGCAGACTGGCGAAGCGAGCGAACTGGGCCGTGTGCTTGTTGACGATCCGGCTCTGGTTGATGCGATGGAGAAGGTGCGCGAGGTCGTGTCCGGCACCCTGTCTATGCGTAAGACGAAGCAGATTCGCGTGCGCCAGCCGCTGTCCAAGCTGACCGTTGTGGTGGAAAACACTACCGCCGTGGCTGCATACGACGAGATTCTGAAATCCGAACTGAACGTGAAGAACGTTGAATTGTGCACGCTTGAAGATGCCGAAGCCCAAGGCTTGAAGATTGTCAACGAGCTGCGTGTGAACGCTCGCGTGGCAGGCAAGCGCCTACGCAAGGACGTGCAGTTCGCCATCAAGGCTTCCAAGTCCGGTGCATGGCATGTGAACGCCGAAGGCGCTCCGGTATGTGAGACTCCGAACGGTGAGATCGTGCTTGAGGAAGGCGAATATGAGCTGATCAACAGCGTGGAGGAGAAGAACGCCGAAGAGGCTGCCAACTCCGTTTCCGCCGCGCTGCCGACCGGCGGCTTCGTGATCCTCGACACCGAGCTGAACGATGATTTGATCGCCGAAGGCTATGCGCGCGACGTGATTCGCGCTGTGCAGGATGCCCGTAAGGCCGCCGATTTGCAAATCTCCGACCGCATCGCCCTGAAGCTCGTTGTGCCCGCCGAAGACGTGGCCAAGGTCGAACAGTTCAAGAAACTCGTCTCTTCCGAAACGCTCGCCACCTCTTTCGAAGTGACGGCCGGCGATGGGCTGAACGTTGAGGTTGCCAAGGCCTGAGGTGGCTGGCTGGGTGGCTGACTTTGGGAGGTTTGTGCGGTTTTGCACTGCCCAAGTTAAGCTGGTCTGCCGAAACTCTGCCGAAGCATGGTGTTGATGCTTCGCTGATTCTCGCGTGAGGGGCTGTCCATTCCTTGTGAATGGGCAGCCCCTTTTGTGTATCTGGGTAATGCCCGAAATGAGACGTAAACAAATGTGTACAAAATAGCGATGAAAAAGCTTTAAATGACCACGATGTGCCGAATTTCATAAGGATCGCAAAAGGGTGATGCGTGGATGTCAGTATTCCTGTAATAGACTTGAAGACGAATTAGAGTTCTACATCAATGGAGTCTTATGAACCGGGAAAATGCTGTTGAAGATTACGCTGTCTCGCTGGATATAGGCAACGCTTCCGTTGGCTGGGCGGCATTCACTCCTAATTATCGTCTTATGCGTGCGAGGGGGCATGAACTTATTGGCGCGAGACTGTTCGAGCCTGCTTCAACGGCGGAGGAGCGCAGAATGGCGCGAACCACTCGTAGGCGTTATTCCCGCCGTCATTGGCGCTTGCGTATGCTTGATTCGATGTTTGATCAGGCGTTGTCCGAGGTGGATCCGTCTTTCCTGATGCGAAGGAAGTATTCTTGGGTTCACCCTGAAGATAAGAACAATGAAGGTCATTGGTTCGGAGGTGTCCTGTTCGACTCGAATGAGCAGGATAAGCGTTTTTACGAGAAATACCCGACTATCTACCATCTGCGTAAGACTCTGATGGAAGATGATGAGCGTCATGATATCCGAGAGGTGTACCTCGCCATCCATCACATGATGAAATACCGTGGCAATTTCCTCACGGAGGGGGAATTGGCTCCTTCTTCGGTTTTCGATGTCGAGGATCTTCTCAAATTACTCACGGAAATTCTGCAATATGCTGATGAAGACGAAACTGGCGATGATCTGGAGCTGCAAGCGGATGCGAATGGGCTGACGGAAGCGCTGTGCACGACCAAAGGCTCTCGCTCCATACGTGCTAAGAATGCAATCTCCATTCTCAAGGAGGATACCGCATTATCGAAGCGCCAAGAGGCTATCATCAGCGCAGTGTTTGCCGGTCTTGAAGGCAATAAGCTTGATTTGACGAAGGTGTTTCCTAATAAGGAGTACACTCCGGAAGACAAGAAAACGCTCGCACTCTATTTCAACAAGGCCGATTATGACGAGAAGCGCATCGCAATCGGTGATTCTGGTCTGCTGGAAGATAATGAATGCGATTTTCTGGACTGTATCCAGCGACAGTACAGTGCCATCGCTCTGAAACAGTTGCTGGGAGATTCCACGAGCGTTTCTGAGTCGATGTGCGCGAGATATGAACAGCATCAACGGAATTGGGACTTGATCAAGCGCTATTGCCGCGAGGAATCCAATGCCGAGAATATCAACAAGAACTACGGTGCTCTCGTAGGCTGGGAAATCGTTGGAGGACAGCGAAGAAGCATTCGTGGTGCAAAGGATTATGAGAATAAGCGCAAAGCAGCCAATAAGTTCTTCGAGGAGCTGATTAAAGGTTCTGTTTTGTCTGATCAGGAGAAAGAAAGACTTCTCCACGACATCGAAAACGATGAGTTGTTCCCTGTTCAAAGGGACTCTGGGAATGGTGTGATTCCCTACCAGCTTCATCTGAACGAGTTGAAGAAAATCATCCAAAAGCAGGGACGGTATTATCCCTTCCTTCTGGAGACCTATATCAAAGATGGTAAGGAAGTCAATAAGCTAGAAGGTTTGCTTGCTTTCCGTGTGCCTTATTATGTTGGTCCGCTGGTATCGCGTGATGACATGCAGTCGTCCGATAATGGGGAAAACCATTGGATGATTCGCAAGAAGAAGGGCGTGATTACGCCTTGGAACTTTGACGAGATGGTCGACAAGGATGAGTCGGGACGCAAATTCATTGAGCGTCTGGTAGGCACGGACAGCTACCTGCTTGGTGAGCCAACGTTGCCAAAGAACTCCTTGTTGTACGAGGAATTCGAAGTCCTTAACGAGTTGAACAATGTCCGTCTGTCGATTCGTACAGGCAACCATTGGGCTGATAAGCGGCGTGTGAGACTCGGCCACAATGAGAAGCAACTGCTACTTGAAGAACTTTTCGCCAAACAAGCAACGGTCACCAAGAAGGATGCTGAAAAGCTGTTGCGCAGAACATATGGGAACACCTATGAGATTTCCGGCTTGGCTGACGAGAAGAAATTCGTCAGCTCCTTGTCATCGTATGGGAAGATGTGCCGCACGCTCAAAGCCTCCTATGTGAATAGTCATAAGGATGTCGTTGAGAAGATTATCGAGTTGCAGACGGTGTTTGAAGATAAAAAGACTTTGAAACATCAGCTGCAGCTGCTTGGCGAGCTGACGGAAACCAATTGCGAGCTACTCTCCAATACGCATTACACAGGATGGGGCAAGCTTTCAAGAAAACTTCTTGCCTCGAAGGTGGCTGTTTGCAAGATCGGGAATGATTTCGCTCCTGCAAAACACAGCATTATCGAGATAATGCGGGAAACCGATCGCAATTTCATGGAGATCATCACTGACAAGGATCTTGGCGTTGGGGAGTGGATCAGCCAGCAGAACGTTGGCGCTGAAGATGGGAACTCCTATCAGGATATAATCGATGACCTGCGTGTCTCGCCTAAGGTCAAGAGAGGTATCAATCAGGCGATTCGAGTCATTGATGATATCTCGAAGGCAGTAGGCAAGGAACCTTCGCGGATTTTCCTGGAACTCGCGGGAGATGTCCAACAAAGCGCCCGAACGGTATCTCGAAAGAGCCGCTTGCAGGGCCTGTACAAGAGTGCTGGATTGCAGAAGGAGTTCCAGGACCTCGCCGAATCATTGAACGAGTGCAGTGATAATGATTTGCGAGACGATAGGCTGTTCCTGTACTACACGCAGCTTGGTAAAGATATGTATACCGGAGAACCTCTGAATCTTGACAGGCTCTCTTCGGATTATGATATCGATCACATCATCCCGCAAGCCGTGACTCAGAATGATTCTCTGGATAATCGAGTTTTGGTAGCTCGCGCGGCAAACGCAAGAAAGACGGACTCTTTCCAGTATCTGCCCGAAATCGCGAACCGTATGAGGAATTTCTGGCAGGAGTTGTTGGACGCTCGCCTGATCAGTCGTGTTAAGTTCGACAGACTGAATCGGCAGAATGACTTTTCCTCCCACGAGAAGGAGCGCTTCGTTCAGCGCTCGCTGGTGGAGACTCGTCAGATTATGAAGAATGTTGCCACCATCATGCGTAAGCGTTATGGAAACAGCGCCGCGGTAATTGGTCTGAATTCCGAGCTAACGAAAGAAATGCGCCAATATCTTGGTTTCTCCCATAAGAACCGTGATATCAACGACTATCACCATGCTCAGGACGCGCTGTGCCTCGGTGTTGCGGGTCAGTTCGCGGTTAATAGAGGCTTCTTCGCTAATGGCTTGGTTTCCGATGGAGCAGTGAATTCCTACAATCTGTACCTGCAAGATTACCTGCGTGGATACAGGGAGAAAGTGAATGCTGGAGAGCGCAGGAGAAATAAAGCGTTTGGCTTTATTGTTGGTTCGATGAATTCCCGGAATCCAGACAAGCGCATCAATCCTAAGACTGGAGAGATTGTTTGGCGTGAAGAAGATGAAGCTTATCTTCGCAAGGTGATGAATTATCGTAAGATGCTCGTCACTCAGAAGGTGGGCGATAGCTTCGGTGCGTTGTATGACACGACTCGATATGGAGCTTTGTCAAAGAAAAAGATGCGCATTCCTTTTAACAAGGAAATGCGGGATACTGACCTATATGGTGGATTCTCAAGTGAGAAAACAGTCTATGCTGTTCTAATCGAGTCAAAGAAAAAGACGCGCTTGGTGAATATCGCAATGCGAGAATATGCCAAGTTGGGTGATCATCCTTCTGATGATGCGCTGAGAATGATATTGGTTGAGAAAAAACCGGAATACGGGAAGGCGCGTATTCTACTTCGTCATGTTCCGCCTATGCAGTTGATTCGTTACGGTGGCGCCTTAATAACAATCAAGTCTGCAGCCGAATTGAATAATGCACAACAACTATGGCTTCCATATGGAGAGTATTGCTTGTTTGATGATGTGATGAACTCTGCGGATAGCGTCAGTGAGGAACAGTTATGTGGGTTGTTTGATGCGATTGTTGAGTCTATACAGAATTATTACCCGAAGCATCGCTTTGATGAGACTGAACTGGCGGCTTTCTATGCTGCTTTTAACAGGGTCTCACTAGAGGAAAAGAAAGACGTTATCAAAGAAGTGGTGGGAGCGTTGCATGCTGATGCAAAGACAGCGAACCTGAAAAATCTCAAGATGCCGGAGAGTTGGGGAAGGATGAACAATAAATCGGGTTATTCGTTTGCTGATTCTGACGAGTTCATCTTCCAGTCGCCGTCTGGGCTGTTTGAGCAGAGAATCAGTGTTGGCGAGTTGAAGAGGAGAGCGAGATAACAAATAGGGGCTCCCGGCGCTGCCGGGAGCCCCATAGCCATAAGGCTAGGTCTAAAACCTTCTGAAGCTTGGCCCAAGGGTCTTGCTTTATTTCAATATATGCCTGTCAGGTCAAGGACCTAGACACCTTGGATTGCGACCAAACAATCCTTTATAAGAATAACACAATGGAGTGAGTATGGCGTGGCGGAATGTTGTGATTACTAAACATTGCAAGATCTCGACAAAATTAAAATTGTTGGTGGTTCAGACAGATGATGACGTTTACCAGTTTCCTCTTGATGATTTGGGTACTGTGATGATTTCCACGACTCAAGCGGTTGTGACGGCTAATGCGATGGCGAATCTATTAAAACGTGATGTCAAAGTCATCTTTTGTGACGAAAAGCATCTTCCGATTGGGGAGACGAATCCATACGAGACTGAATCGAGTCGTCGCTCATGCATTATTCAGCAGATGTGTTGGTTGGAGGAACGCAGGAATATCCTATGGCAGCGTATTGTTCAAGAGAAAATCGCTCATCAAATGCAGGTGCTGGAGAGGTGTTGTCCTTGTCCTGACGTGGAGAAGATCGGCACGCTTGCTGCAGATGTTAAGTCTGGGGATTCTGACAACCGTGAGGCTGTTGCCGCACATATGTATTTCCCGAGGTTATTTACGTACGAATTCGTCAGATCTGACGACGACAATCAGATAAACGGACTATTGGACTACGGCTATGCGATTCTTATGTCAGAAGTGGCTAGAAAAATAGCTGAAATAGGCTATCTTACGGAATTCGGTATTCATCATGATAGCGAGAGAAATCCTTTCAATTTAGCGTGCGATTTTATGGAGCCCTTCCGCCCGTTTGTTGATCAGAAAGTGTTCGAGCTTAGCGGCAGGTCTCTCGAAAGCGAAGTTAAAGAAGAACTCATCAAGTTGATGAGGACTGATCTGCCTCAATATGGGACAACGATTACGCAATTAATCAATGTATTCGTTCGCGATTCATTACGGTATCTGGCGGGGGAGGGCTGCCTTCCTGAATTGGGGTTTTGGCGGTGCGATACAGAGTCATGAGAGTTATAGTGTTTTTCGATCTTCCGATGAAGACGCCTAATGAGCGCAAAGAATATGCATCTTTTCGGAAGAATCTTATTCAGGAGGGTTTCCTGATGGTTCAGGAATCCGTATATGTGCGAATTGCTACTACTCGAGAATCGGCTCGCTTTCTGGAAAATCGTGTTGCGAGTTTTGTGCCGAGTGCTGGTCTGGTTCAATCGTTGATTGTTACTGAGAAACAGTATGCGTCCATTAGATTCCTGTTGGGAAGAGGGAAGAATGATGTTCGGGATTCGGATGACAGGACGGTGATTATATGATTGACAGTATTGTTTTCTATCCCTTGGATTCCACGTCGCTGGAACCAGGCCTTAACGTAATCGCATGCGAGCTTCCAAGTGTGCTGTACAAATTCGTGCAAGGTCTTCGAGGTGAAGATGATGATGTTGTTCTTGTGGAATGTGATAAAGAGGTTTTGGCGGCGAAGAAGGTGCTATTCGTAGGTGATTGCGCAGGAGTACTAGATTATGATGCTTTGTTTCAAAAGGCTGCAGTTAAGAAGTTAAATGACGGATTTAATCCTGAAGAATTGAGTAGATTATTGTTGTTGCAAACTGAGATAAAGTCGATTATTCAAGAAGAAATATGGAGAGAGAATTTGCCTCTGAGTATTCTTGATGAAGCTGATATAAAGTCAATGATAGCAATGGCTAAACCGCGTGTTGATACCAGTTCTCTGGGTTCTCTTTATGATAAAATTCAACTGGTAGTTGATACTGCCGGCGCTCTTGCCGAGGGCAGGATGCTTGTGATGCTTCATATAACTCAATATTGTGATAATGGCCAATTACTTTATTTGCATCGAGAATTATTAAGACACCATATGCAGCTTCTGGACCTGGAATGCTGCGACAAAAAAGTCCTTTTGACAGAGGGAAGAAGTCGGTATATCGATGGAGATTATGTTCAGTTCTCATAGAACGTTCAGGATTCTCCAAGGCTATCGGTTTCAGATGCCTGTCAGATCAAAGACTTAGACCACCAAGTCGCGCCATGCGGCATTAACGTTCGAGTTTCAGATGCCTGTCAGATCAAAGACTTAGACCACGAACGCCTCATCGATGGTGAATTTGTCCATGTTTCAGATGCCTGTCAGATCAAAGACTTAGACCACTCCAATGGCGTGTTCATCTACGCGAACCGTGTTTCAGATGCCTGTCAGATCAAAGACTTAGACCACCTAAAAGTCAAGAGGAAATCATAAAACACAGTTTCAGATGCCTGTCAGATCAAAGACTTAGACCACTCGGTGTTCTCAG
>ENA-OQNJ01000275-OQNJ01000275.1-human-gut-metagenome-genome-assembly--contig:-NODE-275-length-13750-cov-3.617999_pt1 | contig 13750 bp, 13 predicted proteins | sample MGYA00242630_ERZ504882 | MGnify/ENA primary metagenome ERZ504882 (study PRJEB26092, sample SAMD00036408) | human gut metagenome | host: Homo sapiens | study: EMG produced TPA metagenomics assembly of... | reverse complement strand
ATTGTTTCATCATCCTCGACTATTAATATCTTGTACATCTTATATCCTCAACTTTGATTAAATTCAGTAAAAAACTCCATATATACTTAAAAAGCAGTTATCCCTCTATCATTTAAATATTCATATATCTGATCATATGTCACCAGCGATACATTTCCCATTTTTCCGGCTTCCTCAATGCACCCTTGGGTAAATCCTTTTTTTAGCGAATAAAAATAAATGGACATTCTCATATCTAAATAATCTGCTTCTCTTTTTCAGCTTTTCGAGCACTTTTACATCCACATTTTCATTTATCCACTTACATTCTCCAAACAATGCAGTGCTTTTATCCTGATCACCCATTATATCAATTTCTGTCTGTATTCTCTCTTGTGGATCTGTTCCCCACCATCGTCCAAGATTGCTAAATTCCACAGGTGCTTCCCCATCAAGCAGCAATTTCCACAGATACTGCATACATATTTCTTCAAATATCCTGCCCATATAATCTGACAGATTTGGAGCAATTCTTTTATACGCAAGTTCTGTTGCACCTCTGCTAATGATAGAATTATTATCAGGTATAAACCGATACCAGAATCTAAACATATTATCAGCTATTGCATATATTGATTTTCTGGACTCCTTTTACGCCATATGGAGTTTCTTTCCGTATTAAGCCAAGATTAATCAGATTTTTCATATACTGTGAGCATACACTTGTCGTTTCGCCTATCTTGGTTGCGATTTCCGACATACGGGAGCTGCCTGTTGCTACTGCTGTTATTATTGCATTATATACAGCAGGTTCACGGACTTCCTGCTTTAACAGATTTTCAGGTTCCTCGAAGATTGCCGATGCGGGGTTGAGGAACACATTTTTTATATTGTCCTCTACACTTATGCTGTCATTCATCTGTAAAAGATATTGCGGAGTACCACCAACAATACCATATATCAGAGCCATATCCTCTGCTGAAAATCCGTTGAAATATTTGCAGCTATCCTCAAAATCAAACGGAAGTATTTTCATCTGGGCAGTTCTTCTGCCATACAAAGGTGCCTTATACGCCAGCACATTATCTTCCATGTAAGACATAGATGAGCCACATAATATAAGCATCATTTTACAATTATCTTTATTTTTATCAATAAGCATCTGCAAGGTTGAAGCCATGCTTTTCGAAGCTTTTGCCACATATGGATACTCGTCTATGACAAGCACCAGTCTTTCATTTTCACATAATTTAAATACATATTCTATTGCAGCCTGAAATGACACAAATGAAGTCCCCGGCATTATTCCTGAAGCATATTCCATGATTGCCTGACTAAAGTTCTCCAGATTCTGCTTTTCGTTGCTCTCTACTCCCATAAAATATATTGCTTTTTTATCCTGTATAAAATGGCTTATGAGAGCTGTCTTCCCCACTCTTCGTCTGCCGTAGATTACTGCGAATTCAAATTTATCCGAATTATATAATCTGTTTAAAGTTGCAAGCTCTTTTTCTCTTCCTATAAACATAGCTCTTCTCCCTCCATTTCTATACACAATATTTTATTACTTATATATGATTTAGTCAATCATAATTTAGTTAATCGTAAATAACCAAATCGTAAATGACTAAATATTCATCTTTCATTTCGCGTACAAAAAAAGACGGCCGTCCCGGTCCCCACCGGTTCAGCCGTCTTTATAATAAATTTCAATGTTATACTTTTATATTTTACTCTTATTTATACTTTTTACTAACTTTTATACTTGTTTGGATTTAGCATCTACTGCTGCGCAAGCACTGCCTGTACCTCTGCCTCTGTAGCGCATGCCATTACCTTGTCTGCCAATGCCTTGCATTCTGCCATGCTGCTGTCTGCGATGGTCTTTCTGGTCTTGAGCACACTTGTGGCACTCACTGAGAACTCATCAAGTCCGAATGCGAGTAACAGCGGAATGAGCTTTGGATCAGCTGCTGCCTCTCCACACATGCCTACCATGATTCCCTCTTTCTTACCGCACTCGATGATACGCTTGATTGCGCGAAGCACTGCCGGATTGAAGGCTGAATAAAGGTATGCTACCTTTGAGTTTCCACGGTCTACTGCCATTGTGTAGCCTGTCAGGTCGTTTGTTCCGATACTGAAGAAGGCTGCCTCTTTTGCAAGCACATCTGCCATCATGCAGGCTGCCGGTGTCTCCATCATGATACCGATTTCGAGGTTCTTGTTGTATGCAATACCCTCTGCATCAAGCTCTTTCATGATGTCCGCTACCATTGCCTTTACACTGCGAAGCTCATCTACGCCTGTCACAAGCGGAACCATTATCTTTATCCTGCCGAATGCACTGGCTCTCACAAGTGCACGAAGCTGTGTATTGTAGATGTCTGTTCTCTGGAGACAGAATCTGATAGCTCTGTAACCTAAGAATGGGTTGTCCTCTTTCTCAAGGCCCAGATATGGGATTTCCTTGTCGCCTCCGATATCGAGTGTACGGATGATGACAGGCTTGCCCTTCATTGTCTCTGCTACTGATTTGTATGCCTCAAACTGCTCTTCCTCTGTAGGAATTGTATCTCTGTCCATGAAAAGGTAACTCTGTACGGAAAAGTCCTATTCCCTCTCCGTCACACTCTACAGCTTTCTTTGCGTCCTCAGGCTTTCCGATATTGCATACAAGCTCTACCTTTGTGCCGTCTGCTGATACTGTCGGCACACCCGCAAATTTCTTTAAGAGTTCCTTCTCTTTTTTGTATTCCTCAAGCAGCTCAGCGAATTTCTGCTCTGTCTCAGCGTCAGGGTTTACGATTGCCTCTCCGCTTGTTCCGTCGAGTACCACTCTGTCACCATTTTTGACAGATGTGCAGATTCCGTCAATACTGAGAACTGCCGGGATTTCCATAGCTCTTGCAAGTATTGCTGAGTGGGAGGTTCTGCCGCCCACCTCTGTGAGTATTCCTGCGATATTCTCTGCCACGATACCTGCTGTCATGGATGGTGTCAGGTCATGTGCCACAAGCACTGTGCCTGCCGGAGCTGCTGAGATATCGTAGTCCTCGATTCCAAGCAGAATCTTAAGGATTCTGGCTTTGATATCCCTGAAATCTGTTGCTCTCTGCTGCAAAAGCTCATCAGGTATCTGTGCAAATATCTCTGCGGTCTGCTCAAGCACCTGGTCGAGTGCCTTCTCTGCCGTGATTTTCTCACTTACTATGAGCGCTGTAATCTGCTCCTCTATGGTCGGATCCTGAAGCATCTGGATATGTCCGCGAAGGATATCCGCATCCTTTGCTCCGACTGTCTTTTCCATTCTGTCTGCCATGGCGTTTGTATCATTTACAAATTTCTCAATGGCTCCCTGGAGACGTGCGATTTCAGCGTCTGTATCTGTAATTTTCTTATTCTCAATCACTATCTCATGCTCTTCGATAATGACCACATTTCCGATTCCGATTCCTTCTGAGCCGGCGATTCCTTTGTACATATCACACCTCCGATTGACTTTGCTGGTTGATTAATCTCCGAAGTTGTCTGCCTCGAGCTCTTCCATCTTTGCAAGTGCTGCTTCCTCGTCAGCTCCCTCACACTCGAATGTAATCTCTGCATCCTTCTTGATGCATGCTGCGATGATGTTTACAAGGCTCTTTGCGTTGATTCTCTTGTCGCCGAATACGATTGTTACATCTGAATCAAACTTGCCTGCCTCTCTTGCGATAACTCCTGCAGGTCTCATGTGAAGTCCCTCTGCTGCTTTTACTACCATTGTCTTGCTTACCATAGTTTTGTCCTCCTGAATTTAAAATTTATTGGTTTGTTTATTTCGCTCACACATATGATTAACTGTATCGCTCTCTGCTATTCATCAGCCTGTCATATGTCCGTTGCTTTCTATGGTTTTATTGTACTGTGCGGTATGAGTTTTTTCAATATTCCCCAAAATGCAAAATTGCACCATCTCTGGTGCAATTTTGTATTAATGTGATATTCAGTTCCACCCCAGCTCTTTCCGGATAGCTACACAAAGCTCATGAGGTGAAGCAGCCTCCCTGAGCCTGTCAGTCGCTCCATTTTCATTCAGAAGCTTTGTGAAGTCATGGAAAAATGCCTTTGTCGTGTTGACACTGTCAAAGTTTATCGCAAGCAAAAATATCATGTCTGCCATCCTCTCACCCCACTCTATCGGCTTGTCGAGACGTATAACAAGTATCTGGCAGCGGTTTACATGCTCAGGCTTTCCGTGCGGTATGGCTATATTGCAGCCCACAGCGGTTGCCTCCACCTTCTCACGCTCCAGTACATCCCTCGCAAACTCGCTCTGCACTATTCCTTTGTTTATGAGAAGCTGGCACGCGCGCTTTAAAACATCCTTGCGGTTTTTCGCCTTTTTCTCAAATATGATAAATTCCTCCGACAGCATATGTGAAAACTCGCTGACCTCCGCGCTCTGGCCGGTCATGAGCTCAAAGCACTTGTTTCTGATATTTTTCTCATCCTGCGCACTGATTAGTGGAGAAACATACAGAAATCTCATATCCTTGTGGATATCTGCCTGTGTGTCTATGGTCGAGAGTATGAGGTCGCAGTCATACTCGTCAATATGCTCTATGCGGTCTGACGACAAAATGCTTACTATCCTTACATCCGGCACCCTGTTTTCTATTTTGCCCGCTATTATACTGCCGGTCGCATAGCCTGCTGCACCGATTAACACTGCGCGCACTGTCATAGGATTTCTGTGCAGGGCTCCGCCCACCTGCAAGGCAATAAAAGCTATCTCATCCTCGCTCGGCATGGCGCCTGTGTACTTTTCGTAGTATCTCGATACAGTAAAGCATACCGTAAAGAGACTGGCATACGATTGTGTGATATCGGAAAGAAACGGATTGTCTATCTCTATGCCAAAATGAGTCCTCGCAATGGAGCCCGGTAAAAAGCTACGCATGCTCTCACGTAGAAGCTCATTTTCAATCAGATTGGCTGCGAGAAGATTTGACAGATACACTATCATCTCATCCTCTATGCTAAGCGCCTCCTCACAGGACATGACAACACGGTTTTGTCCCTCGGCACAGGAAAAAAGCATTGCCAGATACATGATTTCAGGCTGTGAGAGGCTGATGCCGCGATATCTTTCCAGAAAGCCTGCTGCTTCCTTTGCCATGTTCTCATGCTCTGTCATTATGAATCCATTTTTCTGTACCTGCTGCTCTTGTTCGCCGGACTTCAGCTCTTTCTCCACATCCACCCTGAAAAGTGCAATGGCTATGTACTCTGCCAGCATCTGAAATGTGTAATCCGTAAAGATGATATCAAAGCGTCTCTCCACATGATGTATCATGTCAACTGCCATCGACAGATTTACGCTTCTGAAATTATTGGCTATCACCTCGGCCGCGCGTCTTGAAAGCCTGTGGTCATCGGTCTTGATAACCTGCTTATCACTGATTGGATACCTGCAGAAATGCCTCATGGCTTTTCTGATATCAAGCTCACTGCCTGTCGCATATATTCCGTAACCCGCCGTTCTGTGCACCTTAATGCCAAAGAGCAGAAGCTCTGCGTCAAGCTCATTTATATCATCCATGATGACATTTTTGCTGACGTTTAACTCCTCCGAAAAAAGCGCATACGTGTATGTATCCCAGCCACTTAGCAGAATATACGATATGTAGTTCTGTCTCTTCTTCTGCGATACTGCTGCCGATTTCCGCCCTGCCACATCCAGAATCTTTCCTATCTGCGCATCGCTAAAGCACGGCTTCATGCCTTTGCCCGGCTTTCTGTCGAGCGTCATAGAGTTTTGCTCACAAAAATCAGCCACCTCCTTCAGATATGTCTTCACACTTCGCTCCGACATACCTGTGGACGCAGCAAGAGCCTTTGATGTGACAAGCTCATTGTTGTGCTCTGCCAGCTTTTCAATTATCAATAATCCCTTTTCTGAAAGCATAAATCAAAGTTCTCCTGATTATACGTAATTTAACAATTCGACCGGTTCATCTATCAGATTTGTTGCACCATGCTCCTTCAAAAACTCTACGTCCCTGAAGCCCCATGTGACAGATACGCACTCCAGACCTGAGTTTTTCGCTGTGGCGATATCCACATCGGAGTCCCCCACATAGATTGCTTCATCTGCACTCACCTGAAGCTCTTTAAGTGCCTTCTGCACCATATCCGGTGCCGGCTTTTTGCGTATACCCTCTTCCTCCATCTCGCCGACTGCCGATGTCATATACTCCTTGAAATAGAGCTGATTGAGCTCCTTTACCGCCGGGTCAAGCTTGTTTGAAACAATAGCAAGCTTTATGCCGTTTAATTTAAGCTCCTTTAAAAGCTCCATGATTCCATCATAAGGTGCTGTATTGTCATTGCAATGAGCCTCATAATATTCCTTGAAATCCGAAAATGTCTTTTCAAACTTTGGATTGTCTGCTCCGTCCGGCACTGCGCGCTTCATCAGAAGCTTTACACCGTTTCCCACAAATCTGCGCACCTCGTCGAGTGTACGCTCCGGCATGCCATTTTGTTTCAATGCATAGTTTGTTGCATTTTTTAAATCCTCAAGTGTATAGAGAAGTGTTCCATCAAGGTCGAAAACGACCGCTTTTTTACGGTTCTCCTCCTCACCCTTTGCTATATGTGTCTTTTCAAATTCTGTCTTGCTTATCATATATGCCTCATTCCTGTCATCATTTGGCAGAACCATAATATCTCCAGGTCTGCCTGATATATAACTGCTGTCATCCTTATTCTTAAATAGCTTTACCTTGTGCTTTAGCACAAATGCTCTTGAAAAATCCTCCTCAACAGGTATGCACACTCTGGCATGTGCCATTCCATCCACTATAGTCTCCGTATCCTTATTCTTGAACTTCGGGACATAATCTGTCTGTTTCACAGTAAACCGCCAGTCCTTGTATATCCTGAAGCTTTTGTTCAGCCTGTCCAGATTTAAAATCCGTACACTGCCGTCTTCTCCTATTATGACTACCGTATCTTCACTAACCGGTGTGGAGATATCCCCCTTAGCTGTCCGCACTCCCATGCAGCAGCCCACAGGCAGTATATCCTTTGCAATGATACATCCCATCGGTATCGGGCGTTTTTTATAATCCACTTTTTTGAAGCCACTCGTATCAAAATCTTCTCCGTAAATTATCTTTGTATCGTTTAAATAATCAAAAATCCTCTCTTCCAATAATGATTTGATTGCAGAATCCGAAGGACGTTTGTGTGTACCATCGCTGCTGTACTGAAATCTTGGTGTCACGTCTTTTTCTTTGCAGTAGACATTATAGCTGTCTATCAGCAGATCCATCGGAATAAATCCACCGGCCTTGTAATAATGCCCTCCGCCTGAGCCTATGTCCCTGCACACTTCCTGCGCCATTTCGCTTGCGCTCACCTCTTTTATACAGCTTCTAAACGAAAGCTTCACTCCATTCTTAATCACTGAAAATACCATACATATGTCAATAGCATCCACCTCCAGCACAAAATCGCTTATGATGCCGAGTACATTTGGGTCACATGCCCCTGCCTTTACGATCGCCAGACGATATTCCTCTATATAATCGCGCCCCAGCAATGCTGTTGCGGCTATGTCCAGCTCCTCAAGTGACATATTGGCATTTCGGAATTTGGCCACTATAGTGTTGTCAAAATCCGCCTCATCGCGCAGGTCCCTATCAAGCGAATGTGTTATCTCGGTAAATTCTCCGGTGTCGGTGTAAAGTCCATAATACAGTGCTGTTGCCAGGTTTCGATTTATCTCTACGCCCTCCTCACGCAGCATATCCCACACAATTGTCGCACATGAGCCCATATAGCTCATGACACGGTTCATAGCAGGAAGCTCTCCCGATACTCTGTGGTGATCTATGACAGCTACATTTTCTGCCTTGAAAAACTGTGACATTCCCACCACCGTACTGACAATCGACAGTCACAAGCAGCTGCGGATTGTCTAAAAAAACTCCACATGCTCTATCGGTATGCCAAGACTGTCTACCATAAGCACCAGATTGCTCTTGTGTATGATATTCCTGCCTCCGTATACAAGTCTGGGACTTTTTCCATTCATCCTCAGATATTCATAGACTCCAAAGCCGCTTGCCAGTGCATCTGCGTCCGGATTATCATGACATTGCACAATTATGTTATCAAATTGTAATAAATCACTTAGCTTCATTATTAGCTCCCTGAATAGTTATATTAATTCATTTTCTCATATGTGTATTTATGGCTGCTTCAAATCATCACATTATTTCAGGTACGGAAACAACAGTGAACTTCTGTCCTTCTCGTCAAACATCGAATTGTACTGCAGGATATTGTATGCCTTTATCCATTTTGCCTCGTCTCCTGTTGCGTCATCCACATGCATAAAACACTCATTCTTTTTCGAATAATAGCCCCTTGAATTTATGGCCGGAATCTTCTCCATCAGCTCTGCGAGGAACCGGTTGTATGCCGGCAGATCTATGTTGGCTCTCTCAAGCGTCAGTGTGGACAGGTAGTTGAGGCTCGTCACATCAACTGTCTGTGCATCCGTCTCGTAATTGGTCCATATGAAAAACGGCACCTTGTACAGATTCTCAAGCTCCTGCTCCGTAAGTCCGGAATTGCCCTTGCCATTTAAAAGCTTGATAAAATCATTGCATAATCCCGGCTGGTGGTCTCCAAAAAATACAATCTCTACCGGATCATCCACGCCCTTAAAGTATGTGATGAGATTTTCGAGTGCCTTGTCACTCTCATTCAAAAGTGACAGATACTGGTTCGCATCGGTGTATGACGCTCCAACCTTGTAAACCTCCTGGTTGAAGTTGTCATATCTCTCACCGTAGCCACCATGGTTTTGCATCGTGACACCCATGATGTAAAGCTTCTCGTCATCGCTCTTTTTCTCGTAGCGGTCAATAATCTTATCATAGAGCTCCTGGTCAGTGATATATTCCCTGAGTATCTTTGTCTGGTCAAAATCATCTATAAAGTAAGTCTCATCATAGCCCAGATGCGGATAAACCTTGTTTCTGCTCCAGCCTGTCGCATAGTACGGATGCATCGCAACCGTCGTATAGCCGATATTCTTCAGGTTTGAGACTATGGAGGTCGGGTCATCATTTATATACTGCTGATAAACCACCGAGCCGTCCGGCAGAAATGCCATCGAGTTTCCTGTCTCAAATTCCCACTCAGAGTTTGGCGTCTTCGCACCGTACACGGACGAAAGAGCATAGCCTTTAAGCGTATTTTCACTCAGAGAATCCATAAACGGCGTAACCTGCGTGTTGGTCTCAAAATCTCCCACCACCGACAAATCCGCAAACGACTCATTCATGATAACAATGATTGTCGGATTTTTCGCATCAGACTGCGAATATGAGCTGTCCGTTTCCTTGAAATTGCCCGCTATCTTGTCAACTGCTGCCTTGCTGTAGCCATCAGGTGCCTTCACAAAGCTGTCCCTTATGCCGAGCACAAAGTTCAGCAGATAGCCGTTTCTGTACGTGCCCTTTTTCTCCCAGGTCTCGGTGTTCAGTGACATGGAATTCATAATGACATACAGCACACATATTATTGTGAGAAGAATCGAAATAATCCTCATATGGATAGCTGACTCGAACTGCACTTCTATGCGCCTTACCAGCATGATATACAAAACAGCCGCCAGAATCACATACAAAAACTTGTAGTCTATGACGAATTTGTATTTTGTCACGACGGAAAGTCCTGTTCCCGCTGACTTCAAATCCGCATACGTAAATTCATTGCCACGGAATTCATAGACAAAATAATCTATAAATCCAAACGCAAGTATGGCAATTGATGCTATGGTACATGTCAGCCTCGTGTTGTTTGTGATAAAAAGTATCACCAGATATATGGCGAGCGCCAGAACCACATTCACCACGCATACCATATCGGTGGTTTTTCACAAAGTCCTCATCTGTCAGCAGCACATACTGCACCGAAAAAACAGATAGTATCGCTCCGATGGCAAGCAGTATCGCAGCCCAAAGCCACGAAAGCTTCACCGGAAGCTCAAGCTTCACATTTACAAGTCCAAAATATACTGCCGCAAACAAAAGAATCACCCACCAGCTCGCCGATGTAAAGTAACCTACCAGCGCGGCCGCCACTGCTGCAATTCCAAAGTGTATGTTGTTTGTTTTGTTATCTCAAATTTGATGCTCATTTCTGCCTCTTCATATTGCCTCTTAATATTGCTTCTTAATGTTGCTTCTTAATGCTTCCTCTTAATGTTGCCTCTTAATGTTGCGACTTGATTTTAAATTATATTTCCTAATTAGCAAAGAAGTCCTCAATTTGACTGTATATAATGTGCATCAGATTTGTTCTTGCCTCAACGCTTGCCCACGCTATATGCGGTGTGATAATCAGCTTGTTTGAATCCTTTATCGCACGGAGCGGATTTTCCTCACTCATAGGCTCCTGCGCCAGCACATCAAGACCTGCCGCCGCCAGTTCTCCATCCATAAGCGCCTGTGCCAGATCCGCTTCATTCACTATAGGACCTCTGCCAAGATTTAAAAATATCGCAGATTTTTTCATCTTTTCAAACGCAGCCTTGTCCATCAGACCAAGTGTATCATCTGTGAGCGGTGCATGCACCGACACGATATCAGACGTGGCAAGCAGAGTATCAAAATCCACCCTCTCATAGCCCGGCTGCGAATTTCTTCCTGATGTAGAATAATAAACCACATGGCAGCCAAAAGCCTTTGCGATATCAGCCACGCGTCTTCCGATATTTCCAAGCCCCACGATGCCCCAGGTCATACCGCTAATCTGGTGAAACACATTAGAAAAATGCGTAAACGACGTATCACCCACATATTTCTCGCTCTTCACATAATCATCATAATATCTCAGCTTCTCAAGCAGATAAAATAGCAGTGCAAATGTATGCTGCGCCACAGTCTCTGTAGAATACCCTGCGACATTTCTCCATTCAATACCTCTTTTTGCCAGATATTCTTTATCCAGATTGTTTGTGCCTGTTGCAGTCACACATATGAGCTTTAAATTTTTTGCCTGTCCTATAGATTTCTCATTTACCTCGACCTTATTTAAAACAATCACATCAGCATCCCTTGTGCGCTCCGCTGCTTCCTCTGTTGTTGAAAAATCATATTTGACAACCTCCCCGAGCTTGTCATATTCGGAAAGGTCGATGTCGTCACCAATTGTTTTGGAATCTAAAAATACTATTTTCATGGTTTGTTTCCTCTGTGCTATATATTACTTTTTTATATGATGGGACTTCGCACCTGCAGGCTGTGATGGTGCGCTGGCATATGGTATATTCCTCAGAAATATATGAAGTCAGCCACAAAATGTATCCTGATAGTCTGTTATATCAATCTACTTTCTATTGTTACCGAAGTTTAATGGAACCTTGTGGCAGTTCATATATTTCTTCGGAACACACCATATGCCAGCGGTAATGCAGGTTTGCGTGTGCGAAGTCGTATAAATAATTATCTATATTTATCACTATTTATTGTTATTTGACAATTTTAATCTTTATTTACCAATGATTATGATTAATAGAATTACAGCTAGCTTTAAATACTAACAAATTAAACTTGTGTAATATTATTAACGTAATTTGTAAGTATACTTCCAGTGTAATTCATATGTTCATTTCATAAATATAAATGTACATATAAATATATACCACATTTCGGGAAATAAAACCACTGTATCAGTGTTTGATTAAACAAAGCTTAAGAAAGCCCACCATATTAATGATAAATTTCATCAATATGGTGAGCTTTTAATATTCTGCATCATACTTGCATGCAAAGCAACATTTTATCTCACAGAAAATTTGTAATCGGTCTCTGTGTGGTATGTATCGCCAGCCTTTGTAACAGGGGTACTGAAGTTGGTCTCATTTATTGAGTTTGGATAGAACTGTGTCTCGAGGCAGAATGCATCGCGGTTATTGTATTTAACTCCGCCCTTGCCTTCCTGTCCCACGATAAAGTTGGCAGTATAAAGCTGGATTCCGACACAGTCAGTGTATACCTCCATCTGTATGCCACTCTCAGGAGAGTATGCTGTTGCGACCTTTTCTACTCCCGGAGCTGTCTTGTCTATTGCAAAATTGTGATCATATCCGCTTCCATAGTGAAGCTGTGTATCATTTGCCTCGATATCTCTTCCGATTGGCTTAGCCTCTGTAAAATCAAATGGTGTACCCTCAACCGGTGCAATCTCACCTGTAGGAATAGCCTTGGAATCCTTTACAGGTGTGTAATGCTCAGCATTTATCTGCAATGTGTGAGTGTATACGCTTCCTGATGCATGACCATTCAGATTGAAATAGCTATGGTTTGTCATATTAAAGGTAGTTGTCTTATCTGCCTTTGCATTGTATATAATAGCGAGAGCATTTTCCCCTGTCACCTTAAATGTCACATCAACGACTGCATTTCCCGGGAAGCCCTGCTCCAAATCTGCATCCTTTATCTCAAAGGTAATCTCATCTGCCTTCTGCTCCTTAACAGTCCAGAAGCGCTTAGAAAAACCATTTGAGCCACTGTGAAGACTGTTCTCATTGTCATTAGCCTCAAGCTTATATTCCACTCCATCAATATTAATCTTTGCATCAGATATCCTGTTTGCATATCTGCCGACAGTAGCACCAAAATAGCTATACTCCTTCTCGTATGACTTCACATTGTCATATCCTAAAATGACATCTCTCTCATTGCCATCCTTGTCCTTTACAAAAATAGATACAACTGAAGCGCCATAGTCTGTCAAAAGTACTCTCAATCCACCGCCATTGCTGATTTCGTAAAGCGATGCCTCCACTCCTTTTGATGTTGTACCGAAAGCTTTTTTACTCATGCCCCATATCCTCCTTTGGTTACATTACGTTTGTTGCATTTTTTGTAACTTTATGTTTGTTACATTTTGTTTTAGTACATTATGCTTTTTACATTATGTTCTGTTACTCTTTGCTTGCTAGCATTTCGATTGCATAATCGCGTTTTTCTTATTCTACGCATTCCTTTGTATTTTACTTCTTTTGATCGCATAAGTAAACTTTTTCGTGCAAATATCCGATAAAATATTTATAACAATTATTTAAGTGCGATTATACGTTCAAAATAAAACCTAAAATCGTAGTTATAACGCAATTATTTTAAACTTTAAAATTTAAAAATATAAAGAGGATTAACATGAGTACACGAGTAAGTTCAGCAACAAATCTTTCAGCAACATATTTTATGAGAAATTTTTATTCAAACAACCGCGATGCCATGAAATCATCCAAACGCAAAGAATATAGTATTACAGAGCTCGCTTACGATGATTCAACCGCCCTGCACCGCGCAGCTAAAAATTAAAGAACTACAAGTATTCGGACGACGAAAATACCGATAACATCCGCGGAACAGTCATGGCTCTTGTTGACACATACAACAATTCCATTGATTCCGCCTCAAACAGCAGTTCAACCTCCATGAAGCGTTATGCCAAGCAGCTCAAAAAGCTGGCAAGCAAATACACCGACGAGCTTGAGGACATTGGCATCACAATAAACAAGGACGGTACTCTGAAAGCTAATGAGGAGCTCGTCAAAAAACGCCGACGCAGACACTCTTAATTCTCTGTTCGGAAATGACAATGACTTCACAAGCAGTCTGTATCGTGTCTCACGCCAGATGAGCAGCTCGTCACATGATGATTACTACACATCACTGCGGACAGGAAGCAATATAAA
>ENA-OQNJ01000274-OQNJ01000274.1-human-gut-metagenome-genome-assembly--contig:-NODE-274-length-13770-cov-3.266510_pt1 | contig 13770 bp, 12 predicted proteins | sample MGYA00242630_ERZ504882 | MGnify/ENA primary metagenome ERZ504882 (study PRJEB26092, sample SAMD00036408) | human gut metagenome | host: Homo sapiens | study: EMG produced TPA metagenomics assembly of... | reverse complement strand
ATATTCCGGAAACGTGTCCTGCCTGCGGCGGTGCCACCCGGATTCAGATGATGAACAATGTCGAGACCCTCTACTGTACGAATCCGGAGTGCCCGGCAAAATTCATGAAGGCATTCACCCTGTTTGTAAGCCGCGACGCGATGAACATCGACGGCATGTCGGAGGCAACGCTCGAAAAATTCGTGGGCCACGGCTTCATCCGTGAGTTTGCCGATATTTTCCGTCTCGACCGCTACCGCGACGAGATTGTGGAGATGGACGGTTTCGGTGAAAAATCATACCAGAATCTGATCGACAGCATCGAGCGCGCGAAAAACACAACGCTGCCCCGTCTGATTTTCGGACTTGGCATCTTAAATATCGGTCTTGCAAACGCGAGAATGATCTGCAAAGCCTTCGATTTCGATCTCGACCGGATCCGGAATGCATCGGCGGAGGATTTCGCGCAGATCGACGGTGTCGGAGAAGTGATTGCAAAAAGCATCGTGGATTACTTTGCGGATGAGGAAAATAAAGAACGCCTTGAGCGCCTTCTGTCGTATCTGACGATTGAGAAGCCGCAGGCAAGCCAGGAAGAACAGAAATTAGCCGGTCTTACCTTCGTCATCACCGGAAGTGTGGAACATTTCCCGAACCGGAATGCATTAAAGGCAAGAATCGAGGAGCTCGGCGGAAAAGCCACCGGAAGTGTAACGGGAAAGACGAGCTATCTGATCAACAACGACACGACATCCAGTTCCTCCAAAAACCGGAAAGCACGCGAACTCGGCGTGCCGGTGATCTCAGAAGAGGAATTTCTGAAGATGACAGAAGAATAACGAAATATCTGCAAAGGCGGTTTGCATCCCGCGCGGGAATCTGCTATAATCGGAAACGGACGGCAGAAATTCCTGCCAGAAAAAGCAAACCGCCTGTCTGCGCAGAGAAAAGCGCGGCAGATCAAGAAGAATAGAAACGAGGAAAAAGAATATGCCGGTTAAAGTTCAGGCAGATTTACCTGTAAAAGAAATACTCGAAAGCGAAAATATATTCGTCATGGACGAGACAAGAGCGGTTCATCAGGACATCCGTCCGCTGAAGATTATGATCCTGAATCTGATGCCGCTCAAAGAAGATACCGAGCTGCAGCTTCTGCGCTCCCTTTCCAACACCTCCCTGCAGGTTGATGTCACCTTTCTGATGGTGGCAAGCCACGAGGCGAAAAATACATCGACCAGCCATCTGAACACGTTCTATGTGAAATTTGAGGATGTGCGGAAAAATTATTACGACGGTATGATCATCACCGGTGCACCGGTCGAGCAGATGGAATTTGAAGAAGTTGACTACTGGGATGAACTGATAAAGATCATGGACTGGACGAACACACACGTTACCTCCACGATGTTCCTCTGCTGGGGAGCCCAGGCGAGTCTGTATCATTTCTACGGACTGAAGAAACGGATGCTTCCGGAGAAGAAATTCGGGCTGTTCTGGCACAAAGTCAACAACCGCAAGATCCCGCTTGTGCGAGGCTTCGATGACGAGTTTTTGGCACCGCATTCCCGCCACACAGAAGTACCGATCGACGATATCCGTGCCTGCAAAGATGTCACGATTCTCGCAGAGTCCGACGAAGCCGGATTCTATCTTGGCATGGCGGAAGAGGGAAGAAAGATTTTTGTGATGGGTCATCCGGAGTACGACCGTATGACGCTCGACGGCGAGTACCACCGCGATAAAGACAAAGGACTCCCGATTGAGATTCCGAAGAACTATTATAAAAACGACGATCCAAATACAAAACCAGTGCTTTTATGGCGGTCACATGCGAACAATCTGTACACGAACTGGCTGAACTACTATGTATACCAGGTGACCCCGTATAATCTTGACGGAACTCCGGATTTTTCGGGAAAATAAGAGAGAAAAAGACCCCCCGCACCGGGCGCACACCGGCTGCGGGGGGTTGCTGTAAAAATCTGCTATAAAAAACCGGAAAGCTTTCCGGGCTTACCGTTTGAAATCAAATAATGTTTTCAGCGGAATTTCGAGTGCTTCCGCAATATCCATCAGCTTGTTTAGAGACAGAGAGGTATGACTGTTTGGCGCTTCGATGTTGCTCATATGTGTACGGCTGATCTGGACAGCTTCGGCAAGCTCACTTTGCGTTAATCCGCGTGCTCTGCGATAAAAAGCGATGGTAAGACCGAGGAGGCGCATCTCCTCCGTATGACGTTCTCCCATTGCTATGGCTCCTTTCTGAACAGAGTGATACAAAGACTTATATAATATTTATCTTAAACGATTAAATACCAAAAAGAAACAACTTTAAAGTTTTTATAATGCACATGTAAATTGTGCAAAATATAGAAATTATCCATCAGAATAATAGGAAAACAGGAAAAAGAGTTCTTTTGACAAATGAGAGGTTTTTGTGTATGCTGTAGAAAGCACCAACAAATAAAATCGGAGGTTTTTGCATATGAAAGAGTCGATCCATACCATTCCGCTGATGGATGCATTCAAGGCGGAAGATGAGTGCCCGTTCTGCTATCTGGAGCGGGAAGCAGAGCAGCATGCGATTTCGTTTGCGCTCGGTTCCGGCGCATCCTATATGGAGGATGATGTGCGTGCGGAAACAGACGCGATGGGATTCTGCCGCCACCACTATAAAATGATGTACGATTACGGAAACCGTCTCGGAAGCGGTCTGATTTTATCCACCCATCTGAAAAAACTGAACCAGGAGCTTGCCGCACAGATGAATCTGTTTGCACCGGGAAAATCCTCGGTGTTCAAGCGGATGCAGAAGACATCCCTCGACAAACAGGGCCGTGAGACTGCGATCGGCCAGTGGATTGATGAGAAGACGCATTCGTGCTACGTCTGCGATCACTTCAAGGCAAACTATAACCGCTATCTTGATACGTTCTTTGATCTCTACAAAAAAGACGAGGAGTTTGCAAGACTGTTCCGCGAGGGAAAAGGCTTCTGTCTGCCGCATTTTGCGGATCTGGTAGAAACGGCGGAGAAAAAGCTGAATGATAAACAGAAAGCGGAATTTTACCCGGTTCTGTTCAAAATCATGAAAGAAAATTACCAGCGGCTGCAGGAAGAGGTAACATGGTTTACTGACAAATTCGATTACCGCAACAAGGATAAGGACTGGGGAAATTCAAAAGATTCCATCCAGCGCTGTATGCAAAAATTAGGCGGCGGCTATCCGGCGGACGAGCCGTTTACGGAAGGATTATAATTCTTGTTTATAAAAGGAGCATAAAGTTTCGATGCAGAAGTTTTATCAGAGATTAAAAGAGAATCAAAAGGAGCGCGCCCGGTGCGCGTTTCTTGTTTTGTATTTCGGCGTGCTGGCGGTGCTGCTGTTTCTGGCGCGCCCGCTGCTGGATACGACGGCGGCAGACCGGGAGTGGAGTATTCACTTTCTGTTCCCGTGCCTGCTGGCGTGTATCATACTGACGACAGTCGTCAGTTTCTGCCGGTTTGCTGCAAAGCCGGACCAGAAACCAAAACCGCGCTATGTGGGATGGAAACAGCCGATTCTGATGCTGGCAAACGCAGCCTATCTGTTTGCCACACTGGAATTTGTCACAAACAGCCAGTTCCGGGAGATGAAATGGTATTATGCGTTGTTGAATATCGGTGTCATTTTCGTACTTTCCATTCTCGTTTCCCTCTTTCTGAACTCCATCCGCCGCGCGATGATTTTCATGAACATCTTTTATTTCTGCATGAGTCTGGTATTCTACTATGTTTATCTGTTCCGCGGAGAAGCGTTCCAGCTCATCGACCTGTACAGCATTGCGACGGCGGCGGACGTAGTCGGCGGCTACAAATTCGAGATCACAGGTGAAATCGTGACTTCGTTTATCACGATGATGCTCGTTGTGCGCCTCTGGCTGCAGAGCCGGGAATACCGTTTTGCACGGAAAACGAGGAATAAAATTCTGCTCCGCGTGGCTGCTGCTGCGCTGACGCTCGGAACATACCTGGCGTACATGAATCTGAACTGGAACGCCGAGTTCGGTGTCATCAGTGACCTCTGGAATCCGGCGAAGACATACCGCCAGTACGGAACGACGGTCGGTTTTACCGCGGTCGCCAAATACATGCGCCTGACACCGCCGGACGGCTATTCGAAAGACGAAGTGACAGCGATTGCCGATACGAGCGAGAAAGAGACGAAAACAGAAGATCTTCGAAAAGATAATGCGGATAGCGTGACACCCGTCAACATCATCGCGATCATGAACGAGTCGTGGTTTGACTACCGTTCCGTCGGCGATCCGCAGACGAGCGAGAGCTACATGCCGTTCCTCGACTCGCTGACCGAAAATATCATCAAAGGGCACACGCTGACGTGTACCAAGGGCGGCGGAACAGCAAAAACGGAGTATGAGTTCCTGACCGGAAACTCCTGCAAGCGGTTCCCGGGCATGGTGCCGTACGTCAGCTACTTTACGCACAGCCAGTATTCCCTTGTCACGACGTTAAAAGACCAGGGTTATCAGGCAATTGCGATGCATCCGAACAAGGCGACAAACTGGAAGCGGAGCACGGCATACCGTTTCCTTGATTTTGATGATTTCATCTCGATTGATCAGTTCTCCGATACGGCCAAGCGGTACCGCGGCATGATCAGCGATCAGGCGAACTATGAGAAGATCGTGGAAACCTACGAGAACAAGGAGCCGGGCAGCCCGTTCTTCCTCTTTGATGTGACGATGCAGAACCACAGCGGCTACACGAACCGTTATTTCCAGGCGGATATCAACTGCAACGGCTACGACAGTGATGAGGCCGATCAGTATTTCTCCCTGTTAAAGCTTTCCGATGAGGCAATTTCCTATCTGATCCGGTATTTCCAGCAGGTAGACGAGCCAACGATGATCATTATGTTCGGCGATCATTCCCCGAAGCTGCCGGATGCGTTTGAAACATGGATTGCCGGAGACGCCTATCAGAATCTTTCGGTCGAGGATCAGGAGAAGTTCTATGGAACCCCGTTCTTCATCTGGACCAACTACAGCATGAAATCCGAGAGCAATGTCTGGATCAGCACAAACTATCTCTCAAGCTATGCGTTAAGTCTTACCGGTCTGGAACTAACGCCGTACAACGAGTATCTGCTTGACCTGCGCGAGAAGATGCCGGCGCTCAATCACCTCGGCTTTTTAGCAAGTGACGGAACCTGGTACCGCTGGAACGACAGCGATGCGCCGGAGGAGGATCTCGAGTACGAACGGCAGTATGAATGCCTGCAGTACAATGAACTGATCGACAAAAAAGACCGGGATGACAGCTTTTTTACAATTTCCGGTGAAAAAGACGAAGAATAAGGGCTTTCCCTACTTGCCAGAAAACGGAAACCTATGGTAGACTATACTCCGTATGACCGGGAAACCCCGGCGGTAACTTCACGTTTACAATTAAGAATAAGAAAATGAGGTTTTAAAAAGTATGATTGCAGCAAATAATGTGACACTTCGTGTCGGAAAAAAAGCGTTGTTTGAAGATGTCAATATCAAATTCACCGAGGGAAACTGCTACGGCATGATCGGTGCCAACGGAGCGGGAAAATCAACCTTCCTGAAAATCCTGTCCGGCCAGCTTGAACCGACAAACGGAGACGTAACCATCACACCGGGCCAGCGTCTTTCCTTCCTCGAGCAGGACCACTTCAAATACGACAGCTATCCGGTACTCGACACCGTTATCATGGGAAATGCCCGTCTCTATGAGATCATGAAAGAGAAAGAGGCGCTGTACGCAAAAGAAGACTTCACCGATGAGGACGGTATCAAAGCGAGCGAGCTCGAGGGTGAGTTTGCAGAGATGAACGGCTGGGAGGCAGAGACCGATGCAGAGCAGCTCTTAAACGGCCTTGGCATTGAGCCGGAACTGCACTACGCACAGATGGCAGACCTGACCGGCAGCCAGAAGGTCAAAGTTCTTCTTGCAAGAGCCCTGTTCGGAAACCCGGATATCCTTCTTCTCGACGAGCCGACCAACCACTTGGACCTCGATGCGATCGAGTGGCTTGAGGAGTTCCTGATCAACTTCGAGAATACCGTTATCGTTGTATCCCACGACCGTTACTTCCTGAATAAAGTCTGCACCCAGATCGCAGATATAGATTACGGAAAAATCCAGCTCTATGCCGGAAACTACGACTTCTGGTTTGAGTCCAGCCAGCTGCTGGTAAAACAGATGAAAGAGGCGAACAAGAAGAAAGAGGAGAAGATCAAAGAGTTACAGGACTTCATCTCTAGATTCAGCGCCAACGCATCGAAGAGTAAACAGGCTACTTCCCGTAAGAAAGCCCTGGAGAAAATCCAGCTCGACGATATCAAACCGTCCAGCCGGAAATATCCTTACATCGATTTCCGTCCGAACCGTGAGATCGGAAACGACGTTCTGCAGGTAGAGGGACTGACCAAAACCGTAGACGGCGTGAAAATCCTGGATAACTTAAGCTTCACCCTCGGAAGAGAAGATAAAGTTGCTTTCGTCGGAAGCAACGAGCAGGCGATCACCATGCTGTTCAAGATTCTGACCGGAGAAGAAGAGCCGGATTCCGGTTACTACAAATGGGGCGTAACCACTACACAGGCTTACTTCCCGAAGGACAACACCGCAGAATTCGACTGCGACCTGACTATCGCAGACTGGCTGACCCAGTATTCCGAGATCAAGGACGTAACGTATGTCCGCGGATTCCTCGGAAGAATGCTTTTTGCCGGTGAGGACGGCGTGAAACGTGTCAGAGTCCTTTCCGGAGGAGAGAAAGTGCGATGCCTGCTCTCCAAGATGATGATTTCCGGTGCAAACGTTCTCGTTCTTGATGAGCCGACCAACCATCTGGATATGGAGTCCATCACTGCACTGAACAACGGTCTGATCAAATTTCCGGGCGTGCTCTTGTTCACCTGCCACGACCATCAGTTTGTACAGACCACAGCAAACCGTATCATGGAGATCCTTCCGAACGGCGCGCTGATCGATAAGATGACCACCTACGACGAGTATCTTGCAAGCGATGAGATGGCAAGAAAACGTCATGTCTACACAATGACAGAGGAAGATAATTAAAGATGAGCAAAAAGACGACAGTTTCCGGCATTCTGCTGGTGTTGCTTGTGCTGGCCACAACGCCGCTTCTTGGAACGGACAACGTTCCGTTCCTGAAGTGGTGGCTTATGACCCTGGTGCTCGGTATTGGATTTTATCCGGCTGCCGCAGCGCTGTTTCCGCGGTTTCATGACCGGGGATGGATGTTTTCTAAAGTGCTTGGCATCGTTGTTTCCGGTTTTGCTGTATTTGCTCTTGGAAGCTTCGGACTGGTTCCGTTTACCGCACCGGTCTGCCTGATCACAGTCGGTGTACTGATCCTGGCTTCTTGGATTTTCGGATGCTTTAAGGTACGCGTCCATGCGCCGGAAATCGACTTCCTGATGATGGAAGAAGTGTTGTTTTTCGCCTTTTTCCTTCTCTGGACCTACTTTGCGGGCTTTCACCCGGAGGCACACGGAACCGAAAAATTCATGGATTATGGTTTTATGAAGGCCATGATGCGCAGCACCGCCGTTCCGGCAGAGGATCTCTGGTACAGCGGAAGCGGTATTAACTACTATTACGGTGGCCAGTTCTATGCCGTATTTCTGACGAAGATTACCTTCACGGATGTAAAGCAGACGTACCATCTGATGCGTACGATGGTGGCATCGTTCGCGTTTGTTCTGCCGTTTTCGATCACCTACCATCTGGCAGAGTCGCGTGCGTGCCACTGCATCCGGAAAGAGGGCGGCAATAAAAGCCAGATTGCACCGGTGCTTGGCGGTCTTCTTTCGGGAGGCGCCGTTTCCCTTGCAGGAAATATGCACTATGTGATTTACGGCTGCATCCGACAGTGGCTGGGACTGAACGAATCGGCTTACTGGTTCCCGAGTTCGACCCGCTATATCGGGTATGACCCGCTTGTGGAAAATGACCGCACGATTCATGAGTTTCCATCGTATTCCTTTGTGCTCGGCGACCTGCATGCCCATGTGGTGAATGTCATGTTCGTCCTGCTGGTGCTGGGCCTTTTATATTCCTACGTGAAAAAATCCTGCCGTGATCCGGAAAAAAGAGTGGAAAATGGTCGTTAAAAGACGTTCTGCTTCAGCCGCAGATCATCGCGGCGGGCTTTCTGATCGGTGTGTTCCACTGGTCCAACTACTGGGATTTTGTTATCTATTTCGTCGTGATTGCAGGCTTCTCTCTGTACAGTGCGCTGTACCGGTATCATGCGCGGGCGAAAGAGACGATCGGAACGGTTCTCCTGCAGGCTGCAGAAGCTTTTGCAATTGGAACGATTGTCGCCCTTCCGTTTACAATGAAGTTTGAGACGATGGTTTCCGGTGTCGGCATTGCCAAGCACCATTCGATGCTGTATCAGCTGGCGATTCTCTGGGGTCTTCCGACGGTGCTCGTTGTGCTGTTTATCGCAGCCGTTCTGCTAGCATGGCGGAAAAACTGTCATCTTCCGGGCATGGAGAGGCAGGGACAGATTGTACTTGCCGATGGAAAGACGCAGGAAGAGGTGGAAGAGCAGGCCGTTGCCCTGATTCTGGGAGAGAAAAAACCGGAGCCGGGCGAAAAAGAAACGGCGGAAAAGCCAAAAAAAGTTTCTGCCTTCTGTAATTTCTGGAGAGAGATTGCGGTGAGCGATATGGTGATCGGTATTTTAGGCCTCTGTGCCATCGGCCTTATCATCATTCCGGAGCTCGTCTATGTGCGCGATATCTACGAAGAATCGTATGCGCGCTCCAACACGATGTTCAAGCTGACGTATCAGGCATTTATCCTGTTCGGTATCTGCATGAGCTACATCATCACGCGGTTCCTGCTCTGGAAAAAACGAGCGGATTCTGCAGGTGTTCGGCGGAATCGGGCTGGTACTGCTTTTATGGACCTTCGGCTATTTTGGAACGAGCGTGTACTCCTGGTTCGGAAATATTTTCGATCTGTCCGAGTACCGCGGACTCGATGCGACAGCGTATCTGGAAAATGTCTTTTCCGAGGACGCAGGTGCCATCCGCTGGCTGGATGAAACAATAGAAGGACAGCCGGTTGTGCTTGAGGCGAACGGCGACAGCTACAGCGATTACGAGCGCGTTTCCGCAATGACCGGTCTTCCGACCGTGCTTGGATGGTATGTCCATGAAATGGCTCTGGAGAGGGGGATCCTGCAGACTTAAAATGTCCGCGCCGAGGACGTGAAAACAGATTGTACACCTCGACCGATACGAATGAAGTGCTGCGCCTGCTGGAGCAGTATCATGTGACCTACATTTTTGTGGGAAGCAAAGAAAAGGAGAAATATGGCGATGCGCTGAACGAATTGCTGCTGCAGTCCATCGGAGATATCGTTTACCAGGATACTGCGTCCGGTACGTATATTCTTCAGGTACAGGATACATAAAGAACAAAAACAGGAGAAAAGAACCGCCGGGTGCGGCATCTTTTCTCCTGTTTTTCATATAATACAGAGAATGCAGAAGAAAGTGCGAAGGGCAGACCATGCGGAGATTCCGAAAAGTGCGGCACGTTCCTCTGCCGCTTCTGGCTGTGATAATGGCGGCTATTCTGTTTGCAGAGCTGGCACGGTGTGAAAGAGAAGGCGCGAAAGAGACAGCGGCGGAAGTAGAAAAAAGTGTGCCCCGCCGTGCGGCGCTGACATTTGATGACGGGCCGAATGCGTGCTATACGCCGGAGGTGCTTGAAATTTTAAAAGAAAATGAAATTCCGGCAACGTTTTTTCTGCAGGGGCAGTGTCTTGCCGGAAACGAAGAAATCGTCCGCCGGATGCATGCGGAAGGCCATCTGATCGGAAATCATACGTTTCATCATGTTCAGCTTACGAAAGTATCAGAAGAGGAAGCGAGGGAGGAGGTCGTGAAAACAAGCAATGCAATCTACGAGATCACAGGGGAATATCCCGTCTATATCCGTCCGCCGTTCGGGGAATGGAGAGAGGGGCTGGACCTTGCAGTGACGATGATCCCGGTACTCTGGGATGTGGATTCCCGCGACTGGGAGAGCCAGAACACTGCGTCGATCTGCAGCGCGGTGCTTCCGAATGTGAAGGATGGTAGCATTATTCTCATGCATGACGGCTACCGCGCGACGGTGGAAGCGCTGCGGCGGATCGTAAAAGAATTAAAAGAAGAGGGATACACGTTTGTGACGGTGCGTGAGCTGATTGAAGAATAGCTTTCGCGGATTCCATCGAACATAGTTGCGGAGAATCCGAGATTAAGGGGTTGAGGATACCCGCCAAAATGTGATAAGATAAATGGCAGGAAGAAAAATGGGGTGAAAAATACATGGATTTGTTTGATTATATGAAAGAAACCACAATGGAAAAAGAGTCCCCCCTCGCATCGCGCATGCGCCCGACAACGCTGGACGAGGTGGTTGGACAGGAGCACATCATCGGCCCTGGAAAGCTGTTGTACCGTGCGATCAAGGCGGATAAACTCGGCTCCGTCATTTTCTACGGCCCTCCGGGAACGGGAAAAACGACGCTTGCCCGCGTCATCGCCAACACGACAAGCGCAGAGTTTACCCAGCTGAATGCCACGACAGCCGGCAAAAAGGATATGGAAGAAGTCGTAAAAGAAGCGCAGCAGCGGATCGGCATGTACGGCAAAAAGACGATTCTTTTTGTCGACGAGATCCACCGCTTCAACAAGGGGCAACAGGATTATCTGCTTCCGTTTGTGGAGGACGGCACACTCGTTCTGATTGGCGCGACGACGGAAAACCCGTATTTCGAGGTCAACGGGGCGCTGATTTCGCGTTCCATTATCTTTGAATTAAAGCCGCTCGAAAAAGAGGACATCGAAAAACTGCTGGAGCGCGCGGTGACGGACCCGGTAAAGGGGCTCGGGACGTACAACGTTGTGCTCGATGCGGATGCAAAAGAGTTCCTCGCCGACATCGCAGGCGGTGACGCGAGAGCGGCCTTAAATGCAATCGAGCTGGGCGTCCTCTCGACGGAACGTCAGGCGGACGGAAAAATCCATATCGATCTCGAAACGGCATCGGAGTGCATCCAGAAACGCGTCGTGCGGTACGACAAGACGGGCGATCAGCATTACGATACGATCTCTGCATTTATCAAGAGCATGCGTGGTTCTGACCCGGATGCGGCGGTCTTTTATCTGGCCAAAATGCTGTATGCCGGGGAGGATATCAAGTTTATCGCCCGCCGCATCATGATCTGCGCGGCGGAGGATGTCGGCCTTGCCGATCCGAATGCCTTAAATGTAGCAGTTTCCGCGTCCCTTGCCGTGGAACGCGTCGGCATGCCGGAGGCGCAGATTATTCTGGCGGAGGCAGCCACGTATGTTGCCTGTGCACCGAAGAGTAATTCTTCGTGCGAGGCAGTCTTTGCGGCGATGAAGACGGTCGGAAGTGTGCGGACGTCGGTTCCGCCGCATCTGCAGGACGCCCATTACAAAGGTTCTGCCAAACTCGGCCACGGTCAAGGCTATCAGTATGCACATGATTACCCGAATCACTACGTCGAGCAGCAGTATCTGCCGGACGAGATCTTAGGAAGCCGTTTCCTTCATCTTGGAACGAACGGCTATGAGCAGAAGATCCGGGAAAAACTTCAAAAAAACTTGGAAAAGACATCGAATAAAAGGGGAAGAAATCATGACAGACTGGCTTGGAAAGCCGTATTATTCGCTGGACGCCTATCTGAAAAAGACGTTCGGGGAAAAAGTGTACAAGCTCTCGCTCGACGGCGGGATGACGTGTCCGAACCGGGACGGCACCTGCGGTGACCGGGGCTGCATTTTCTGCAGTGCGGGCGGCTCCGGTGATTTTGCCGGGGACAGAAACAAATCCATCCCGGAACAGATCCGGGAGCAGAAATCCCTCCTGCAGCAAAAGCGGCCGGTGCATAAGTTCATCGCCTATTTCCAGGCGTATACGAACACGTACGCGCCGGTGGAATATCTGGAAAAAATTTTCCGGGAGGCAATTTCGGACGAGGAGGTCGTGGTCCTTTCGATCGGAACGAGACCGGACTGCTTAGGGGAAGAGGTTCTTTCTCTGTTAGAAGAGCTGAACCGGATCAAACCGGTCTGGGTGGAGCTGGGACTGCAGACGATGCATGAAAAAACGGCACAGTATATCCGAAGGGGCTATCCGCTTTCCTGTTTTGAACAGGCAGTAAACGAGCTGCACAGGCGGGGGATTCCCGTGATTGTCCACACGATCCTCGGTCTGCCGGGGGAGGGACAGGAAGAAGTCTTTGCAACAATGGATTACCTGAATGGACTTTCCATTTCCGGCATCAAGCTTCAGCTGCTTCATGTGCTGAAAAACACGGATCTTGCGGCGGACTACGCGGCCGGAAAATTTGAGGTGCTGGAGCAGGAGGCGTATCTTACCCTTGTCATCGACTGCCTGCGGCGCCTCCGTCCCGATCTTGTGATCCACCGTGTGACGGGAGACGGCCCCGGGGATCTTCTGATTGCACCAACATGGAGCCAGGCAAAACGCACCGTCTTAAATGAGCTGCATCATCGCATGAAAGAAGAACATGCGTATCAGGGACAGCTTCTGGACGAAGAAAAAGGAGGAAACACACCGTGATTGAATCATCCTTTACGTTATACAAACTGATTATTCTCTACATGCTGCAGAATGTGAATTTTCCGCTGTCAAATACACAGATTTCGGATTTTATCCTGGAAAAAGAGTACACGAACTACTTTCATCTCCAGGAGGCGTTAAGCGAGCTGCAGGATACAAAGCTGATCGAGATCGAGAAGGTGCGCAACACCTCGTACTACCACATGACTGAGGAGGGCAGCAAGACGCTTTCCTTCTTCGAAAACGAGATCTCTCCGGAAATCCGGGAGGAAATCGACCGCTATATGAAGGAACACTCCTATGAACTGCGGAAAAAAGCGTCCGTTGTGGCCGATTACTACAAGACCGCGGGAGATGACTACGAGGTCCGCTGTCAGGCAAGAGAGCGGAAGACGACTATTTTTGAGATTGTCGTGACGGTTCCGTCCGAGGAGGCGGCCAAAAAGATCTGCAGCAACTGGGAAAACCGGAGTCAGAAGATTTATGCTTCGATTATGAATGAACTGTCAAGATAACGATTGACAGGAATGGTGGCATATAATAGAATAAATTAGTATGTCTAAAAAGCATAAACATGGAAAACATAGTAAATAAGATTTTATATTCTAAAGGAGATAAAACCGTGCCTGATTATACAAAAGAAATTGAAAGACGGCGTACCTTTGCCATCATTTCCCACCCGGATGCCGGTAAAACCACACTGACTGAGAAATTCCTGCTGTACGGAGGAGCGATCAATCTCGCCGGTTCCGTAAAAGGAAAAGCGACTGCGCGCCATGCCGTATCCGACTGGATGGAGATCGAGAAAGAGCGTGGTATTTCCGTTACCTCTTCCGTTCTGCAGTTCAATTACGACGGCTACTGCATCAACATTCTGGATACCCCGGGACACCAGGACTTCTCGGAGGATACGTACCGTACCCTGATGGCAGCCGATTCCGCCGTCATGGTTATTGATGCATCGAAGGGTGTCGAGGCACAGACCAGAAAGCTGTTTAAAGTCTGTGTCATGCGCCACATCCCGATCTTTACCTTCATCAACAAGATGGACCGCGATGCGAACGATACCTTCGAGCTGCTCGACGAGATCGAAAAACGAGCTCGGCATTGCAA
>ENA-OQNJ01000272-OQNJ01000272.1-human-gut-metagenome-genome-assembly--contig:-NODE-272-length-13802-cov-2.761463_pt1 | contig 13802 bp, 14 predicted proteins | sample MGYA00242630_ERZ504882 | MGnify/ENA primary metagenome ERZ504882 (study PRJEB26092, sample SAMD00036408) | human gut metagenome | host: Homo sapiens | study: EMG produced TPA metagenomics assembly of... | reverse complement strand
ATATGGTCTGGATGGAAAAATATATTGGAAAACATAAAGAACATCCAGAAGCATTTATCCCTTTTTCTATTTTATAAAGAGTTTAAAACTTTTAAAAATCAAGAAAAACTGATATAATGAAATATAAATATGCTAAACAAAAGAAAACAGGAGTATTTAATTATGCCAGTATTTGATTTTAGTAACGATACATCAGAAATAAAAGAAGAAGTAGTCTGTACTTATACAACATTTTCTTCGAATGTAGATCATGCTACGATAGAATGCCCTATCTTGATTTTATCAAACAAGAAGAAGCAGTGGGAGCATCATTCCTGTGGTGTATTTTCTGATCAAGATAAGCAGACAGCCTTTGAATTTGAGGAGAAGATGGGACAGTAATATCTGATATCTTAAAATTAGATTCCCGTTTTGTAAGCCTGGTCAGATGGCTTGGAGAGAATCATATTCATGTCCGCTTATCTGGGGAGAATACAGTAGAAGGTTATTGTGTATACAAGATCAGAGAAATTGCTCTTGGCGGTGGCACCAAATTATCTGCAGAAGATGGTTTCCTTCAGTTTATGATCGAACGTTTATTCCAAAGTGATGCACCAGATGAACGGATCACTGATGAAAATCTTGATGAGATGGGTGATGATATGAAACTTACCAGCATCCAGAGTATCACAGATTTTATGACATGTGCCGGAAGTACGCTGCCTGATAATATTCGTCTATGGGCAAGAAGAAATCTTGCTGTTGCAAAATCTCATGAAGTTTCACAAGAAGAGAGACGTCATGCCCAGCGTGCATTATCCATCATGATGAACATCCAATGGAAGAGTAATTATTTTAAAGCGATCGATCCTGAAGAAGCAAGACGGATTCTTGATGAAGAACTCTATGGTATGGAACGTGTGAAACAAAGAATCATTGAAACGATCATTCAGATCAATCGTACACACACGCTGCCTGCTTATGGATTATTATTAGTTGGACCTGCTGGAACAGGAAAATCTCAGATTGCTTATGCTGTTGCAAGAATTTTAAAACTTCCATGGACAACTCTTGATATGAGTTCCATTAACGATCCAGAGCAGTTAACGGGAAGTTCCCGTATTTATGCAAATGCAAAACCAGGGATCATCATGGATGCATTTTCCATGGCAGGAGAATCAAATCTTGTATTTATCATTAACGAGCTTGATAAAGCCAATTCAGGAAAAGGAAATGGAAATCCTGCAGATGTTTTACTAACATTGCTTGATAATCTCGGATTTACCGATAATTATATGGAATGTATGATCCCAACAGTTGGAGTATATCCAATTGCCACTGCAAATGAAAAAGACCAGATCAGTGCACCATTGATGTCACGTTTTGCAGTCATTGACATCCCTGATTACACACCGGAAGAGAAGAAAGCGATCTTCCAAAGATTTGCACTCCCTAAGGTATTAAAACGTATGGGATTAAAAGATGATGAATGTATTATGACAGATGAGGCCTTAGATGCTGTCATTGAGATGTATTCTGAAACCACAGGAATCAGAGATCTGGAACAAGCCGCAGAACATATTGCAGCCAATGCATTATATCAGATTGAAGTCCATCATATGAATAGTGTAACATTTGATGGTGCAATGGTAAGAAATCTGCTTTTATAATTTATAAGTTGTTATTTGACGAAGTATGAATTTTAATGATATAGTAAATCATAGACATTACAAATTATAATTCTCAAACGGAGGTCACATCATGGACATGGAGAAAATCTACTTAACAATGAAACGTACCGGTGCTGGAAACATCGTGCTTGGAATCTTATCCATTTGTATTGGACTTGCATCTGGAATCATGCTAATCATCACAGGTGCAAAATCTGTTAAAGAAAAAGAAGCATTTAAGTTTCTAAATAACATCTGAATGATAAAGGAACATGAAATTGGAATAAGATTTTCAATGTTCCTTTATTTTTTTACATTTGACAATAATGATATAAAATATGGAAAGAAATATGGAAAGAACAGACCTTGAAAGTGCCATATGCTTAAGAATCAATCTATACGCAAAATACCGATTTAAATTATAGATTGCTGATAAAAGACAGAGAAGCCAGTATTTTACTGGCCTCTCTCGATATTTTTATTTTATGTAATTCAAATTACTAATCCAATGAATCTTACGATTAATGCTGCAATCCATGCAATCATACATTGCCATAATGCCAGACCAACCGCCCATCTTGTTCCTAGTTCACGTTTTACAGATGCGATGGCCGCAACGCATGGAGAATAAAGCAAACTAAATACTAATAAAGAACTTGCGGCTAATGGTGTGATCGCCGCTGTGATATTTCCATTGAATAAAACTCCTAATGTTGAAACTACACTTTCTTTTGCCATAAATCCACTGATCAATGATGTCACGATTCTCCAATCTCCCAATCCTAATGGTGAAAAAACTGGTACTAACACACCAGCTACCATTGCTAAAATGCTATGTGCAGAATCTTCTACCATATTTAACTGCAGATCAAATCTCTGTAAAAACCATACAACGATCGTGGCGACCAAAATCACAGAAAATGCTTTTTGTAAGAAATCTTTTGCTTTCTCCCATAATAATTGTGCTACATTCTTCACTCCTGGAAGTCTGTAATTTGGTAACTCCATAACAAATGGCACTGGTTCTCCTTTAAATAACGTTCCCTTATATAAAAATGCAATCAAAATACCTATCATGATTCCTGCTAAATATAATCCTGCCATAATAAGACCGCCACGTTTTGGGAAAAATGCATTCACGAAAAAAGAATAAATTGGCAGCTTGGCTGTACAGCTCATAAATGGTGTTAAAAGAATCGTCATCTTACGGTCTCGTTCACTCGTTAAAGTCCTTGTTGCCATAACCGCAGGCACTGTACATCCAAAACCGATCAGCATCGGAACGATACTTCGCCCAGACAATCCAATCTTTCGAAGCATTTTATCCATAACAAATGCCACTCTTGCTATGTATCCACTGTCCTCCATTAATGATAAGAAGAAAAATAAGGTTACAATGATCGGTAAAAAGCTTAGTACACTTCCTACACCAGTAAAGATTCCTTCAATCACTAGACTATGGATCGCATGATTCACGTGAGCCGCAGTTAATGCCTGATCTGCAATTACTGAGATTTTATCAATTCCTAATTGCAAGATTCCTTGAAGCCAGGCCCCGATCACATTAAATGTAAGATAGAATACCAAAACCATGATTCCTACAAAACAAGGAATTGCTGTATACTTTCCTGTTAGAACTCGATCGATCTTTTCGCTTCGGATCCGTTCTTTACTTTCTTTTGGTTTGACAACAGTCTGTTCACATAAACGCTCAATAAAATCAAATCTCATGTCTGCGATTGCTGCACTTCGATCTAAATCTCGTTCTGTTTCCATCTGTTTGACAATATGCTCTAACATTTCCATTTCATTTTGATCAAGCTTTAATTGTTCTAAGATCAAATGATCTCCTTCAATAGCTTTTGTCGCTGCAAAACGAACTGGTATCTGTGCCTTTTCTGCGTGATCTTCAATCAAATGTATTACTGCATGAATACAACGATGTACTGCTCCATTATGATCTTCTTTGTCACAAAAATCCTGCCGCAATGGTTTCTCCTGATATTTTGCAATGTGAAGTGCATGTTTTACAACTTCATCGACTCCTTCATTCTTTGCCGCTGAAATCGGAACAACTGGAACACCTAGCAATGATTCCATTTCATTGACATTGATCGATCCTTGATTCCCAACAACTTCATCCATCATATTTAAGGCAACCACCATTGGAATGTCCATCTCTAATAACTGCATAGTAAGGTAAAGATTTCGTTCGATATTTGTCGCGTCTAAAATATTAATGATCGCCTTTGGTTTGTCTTCTAGTACGAAGTTTCTGGAAACAATCTCCTCACTACTATAAGGTGACATCGAATAAATTCCTGGAAGGTCCGTTACATTTGTTTCAGGATGTCCTTTGATCGCACCATCTTTTCGATCGACTGTTACACCTGGAAAATTTCCAACATGCTGATTGGCACCAGTCAACTGATTAAATAATGTTGTTTTTCCACAGTTTTGATTACCGACTAATGCATAGGTCAATTGTGTTCCCTCTGGAAGTGGATGTTCATCTTCTTTGGAATGATATTTACCTTCTTCCCCTAATCCCGGATGCTCAAAAGTTCTCATATATTCCGCACCCTTATGACTTCTGCTTCTTTCTACAATTGGATCAATTTCAATCTGATCAGCTTCTTCTAATCGAAGAGTCAGTTCATACCCATGAATCTGTACTTCCATAGGGTCACCCATTGGTGCAAGCTTTACTACTGTGATTTCAACACCAGGGATCATTCCCATATCAAGAAAATGTTGTCTTAATGCACCATGACTGCCAACACTTTTGATCACTGCGCTCTTACCGATTTGTAATTCTTTTAGTGTCATTTTTTTATATCCTTTATCTATCTTTAATTGTTGTAATTGATTAGATGATTCTAACTAGTCATATTGTACCACACTTTTGATAATTTTTCTCAACAAGATAGCGATTTATATAAAAAATAATGATAAATCTACATCTATCTTGCAAATTTATCATTATTTTATATAACAATATTGATTTTTGTTGTTATATTTTCTTGAATTATGTCAAAATATTATAACAATCTTTGTTTTTACTCAATTTCTGTCACTTTGTAATCTTTATCTTCTACTGTCTGTGTTAAGACATCATCTGACACTTCATTTGTCATAGAAACAACTGCTGTTCCTTCTTCATGACTTACAATTGCCTCTTCTACACCCTCTAAAGATTCTAAGGCTTTCTTCACAGCAGCCTCGCAGTGTCCACACATCATTCCTTCAATCTTCATTGTTTTCTTCATTGTTTTTTCCTCCTGTTTTGTTATATTTTGAACCTGAATTTCTTCAAGTACTACACTATTTTTGATCTTCTGGTCTTTGCTAGCATCATGCATTTGAAAGAGATTTAATCGTAATGCATTGGTAACAACACAGAAACTTGATAAACTCATTGCTGCAGCTCCAAACATTGGATTTAGTTTCCACCCAAGTAACATATACCAGGCTCCCGCAGCCAATGGAATTCCAATGATGTTATAAATAAATGCCCAAAATAAATTTTCATGAATGTTCTTCAGTGTCGCACGACTCAAACGGATTGCTGCAGGTACATCACTCAAACGGCTTTTCATTAAAACCAACGTCCGCAGCATCAATTGCGATATCTGTACCTGCACCGATCGCAATTCCCATATCAGCTCTTGTAAGTGCTGGTGCATCATTGATTCCGTCACCAACCATTGCAACTTTTCCTTTTTCTTTCAAGTCACGAATGACACTTTCTTTTCCTTCTGGAAGAACCCCTGCGATCACATGATCAACTCCAGCCTGTTTACCGATCGCTTTTGCAGTACGTTCATTATCTCCTGTTAGCATAACCACACGGATTCCCATGTTCTGAAGTTCTTTGACTGCCTGAGGGCTGTCTTCTTTGATAACGTCCGCAACAGCAATGATACCAATCAGCTGTTCATCACACGCAAAGAATAATGGTGTTTTTCCCTGATTAGCAAGTTCTTCTGATTTTTTGATCATAGATAATGGAATTTTTGCATATTTCTCAATAAATCTCTGGTTTCCACCATAGACCGTCTCTTTATCAATCTTTCCAGAAAGCCCATTTCCCGCAACCGCCAAAAAGTTTTTAATTTCAAGATTGTCATGAATCTGCGCCTCTTCTGCTTTTTGTAAAATTGCATGAGCAAGCGGATGTTCACTCTTCTTTTCTAATGCATATGCAATGGAAAGTAATTCTTCTTCGCTGATACCTTCTACCGGTACCATATCTGTAACCTGTGGTTTTCCACTTGTGATCGTTCCTGTTTTATCTAAAGCTATGATCTGTGTTTTTCCTGTCTCTTCTAAGGATACGGCTGTCTTAAACATGATTCCATGCTTTGCGCCCATTCCATTTCCAACCATGATCGCTACAGGTGTTGCAAGTCCTAAAGCACAAGGGCAGCTGATAACTAATACAGAAATGCCTCTGGCAAGTGCAAATCCAAAACTTTGTCCGACAAGCAGCCAGATGATCATTGTTGCAATTGCAATACAAATAACAGTTGGGACAAAAATCCCTGATACTTTATCTGCAACTTTTGCAATCGGTGCTTTGGTTGCTGCCGCATCACTGACCATCTGAATGATCTGAGAAAGAGTTGTGTCTTCGCCAACTCTTGTAGCTTCACATTTTAGATAACCAGATGTATTTAATGTTGCAGCAGATACAGCATCGCCTTCTTTCTTATCCACAGGGATACTTTCTCCTGTTAAAGCAGATTCATTTAAAGCACTGTTCCCTTCAATAATGATACCATCTACCGGTATATTTTCTCCAGGTTTTACAACGAAGATATCTCCTTGATGTACCTGTTCGATCCCAACTTCTATTTCCTGTTCATTACGGATCACAATTGCCGTCTTTGGTGCTAATTTCATAAGACTCTTTAAAGCATCTGTCGGTTTTTCCTTTGGATCTTGCTTCTAGCATCTTACCAACTGTGATCAATGTCAGGATCATAGCGGCAGATTCAAAGTAGAATTCATGCATGTATTTCATAACCGCATCCATGTTTTGATGCATCTGAGCATCTGTCATTGCAAATAGGATATAAACACTGTATCCATAAGAAGCTGCCGATCCTAAAGCAACCAGAGTATCCATATTCGGTGCTTTATGGAATAAGCTCTTAAATCCACTAATAAAGAATTTCTGGTTGATCACCATGATGATTGTTGTAAATAACAACTGGATCAGACCCATTGCTACATGGTTTCCATCTAAAATCTTAGGAATCGGCCAGTTCCACATCATATGTCCCATTGACAGATACATCAAAGGAATCAAAAAACATAACGATGTGATCAGTCGTTTCTTCAAGACAGGAGTTTCTCTATCTTTTAATAAATCTGCATCTGCAGAATTACTCTGCGTTTGCGCGCCCTTCTTCTTTGCTCCATATCCGGCATCTTCCACAGCTTTGATGATCACAGATGAATCTGCGGTTCCTTCGACACCCATTGAGTTTGTCAGCAGACTTACAGAGCAGGATGTGACTCCTTCTACACTGGAAACCGCTTTCTCCACGCGTGCACTGCAAGCAGCACAGCTCATACCAGTCACTTGATATTGTTCCATGGTTTCCCTTCCTTTCATTTTGTTTGTCAAATTGTTATTTCATTAGTTTTTGTAGAACTTTTACTAATTCATCAATCGTCTCATCCTTTCCTTCTCGGATATCTTCTGCTACACAAGTTCTAATATGATTGGCAAGAAGGACTTTATTGAAACTATTTAAAGCTGCATTGACAGCAGATACCTGAACTAAAATATCGGTACAATAAGTATCATTCTCTACCATCTTTTTTATTCCACGAACTTGTCCTTCAATACGGCTTAGACGATTAATAAGATCTTTATATTCTTTGTCTGAACGTTCTTTTGTCTTGTGATGACAACAACATTCGTTTTTTTTCTTCCATGTGATTTCCTCCTTTACGTTTGATATTATATACCCTGTTAGGGTATATTTCAAGATGTTTATTTGAGAAAATGTTGCAGTTATATAGACAATCTTGTTTTATATAACTTATAAAATGAATCAATTTTTCTAATATCATTGATAAAATCCCTAAAATAGCATATAATAATTTTAGGTATTAACTATTAAAATAGGAGGTGATACTATGATTACAACAACAGCAACTGATATTCAAAATAACTTTGGTAAATATTTAAAAGCTGTCCAAGAAGGTAATGAAATTATTATTTTAAAGAAAGGAAAAGAAGTCGCCAGATTAATTTCAAAAGACACAGGTATTTCTTTCTTGACTGATTCTTTAACTGGAATTCTAAAAAAACGATTATAACGAAAAGGATATCCGCGCAGAAAGGATTGCAGAAAAACTATGAAAATATTGATTGATACAAATGTAATCCTGGATGTATTATGTGACAGAACTGATTTTGTAGAAAGCTCTTCAAAAATCTGGAAGTTATGTGAAGTAGAAAAAATTGATGGATATATTTCAGCATTATCTATTCCAAATATTGTTTATATTTTGAGAAAAGAATTAACACCAGAAAAAACTCAGCAAATTATTGAACAGCTGTTTATGATTTTTCATATTGCTGATCTAAAGTCTTCTGATATAAGAAAAGCTGCGAATATGAAAACTTCTGATTATGAAGATGCGATTCAAATGGTATGCGCACAGCGAATGAAAGTAGATTTTATTGTAACTCGTAATATCAAGGATTTTATCGAAAGTAAAGTACCTGCTATGAAACCTGATGAATTATTAGAACGGATATGATATAAAGGAAGGAGGCATTCCACAAATGTGGTGCCTCCTTTTCATTTGACAATTAATCTTCTTTTTCAACCTTACGGTTTTCTCTATTAGCAATCTCTTCTTTGATTGCAGCTAAGAAGTCATCTAACTTCATCTGTCCTTCATCACCTTTGAATCGGCTTCTTACTGATACAGCTCCGTTTTCTTCTTCTTTTCCACCAACAACTAACATATATGGAATCTTCTGAAGCTGCGCTTCACGGATCTTGTATCCCATTTTCTCAGCTCTTGTATCGATGTCTGCACGGATTCCTGCTGCCTTTAATGTATCAAGTACTTTATTAGCATAATCTAAATGCTTATCAGAGATAGGAATCACTTCAACCTGTACTGGAGCTAACCATGTAGGGAAAGCACCTGCAAAATGCTCGATCAAGATACCGATAAAACGCTCGATAGATCCAAATGCAACACGGTGGATCATGATTGGACGATGTTTCTCTCCATCTGCTCCTGTGTAGTGAAGGTCAAAACGTAACGGGAGCTGGAAGTCAAGCTGGATCGTTCCACACTGCCATGTTCTTCCGATAGAATCCTCTAAGTGGAAATCAATCTTAGGTCCGTAGAATGCTCCGTCTCCTTCATTTACCACATAATCAAGTCCAAGATCATCTAAAGCTGCACGAAGAGAATCTGTTGCAAGTTCCCAATCTTCGTCACTTCCCATGCTGTCATCTGGACGAGTAGAAAGTTCTACATGATACTTAAATCCAAATAAATTGTAAACCTGATCGATCAATCCTGCAACACCTTTGATCTCATCTTTGATCTGATCTGGTGTCATAAAGATATGTGCATCATCCTGTGTAAAACAACGAACACGCATTAATCCATGTAACTGACCAGATTTTTCATGACGATGTACTAAACCTAATTCTCCCATTCTTAATGGAAGATCTCTATATGAACGTGGTTCAGAATCATAAACAAGAACTCCACCTGGGCAGTTCATAGGTTTGATTGCAAAATCCTGATCATCAATAACAGTTGTATACATATTTTCTTTGTAATGATCCCAATGTCCTGATGTTTCCCATAAATGACGACTTAACATGATAGGTGTTGAGATTTCAACGTATCCTGCTTTCTGATGAATTTCACGCCAGTAGTCTAATAATGTGTTTTTAAGAACCATACCTTTTGGAAGGAAGAATGGGAATCCAGGTCCTTCTTCTCTCATCATAAACAGACCAAGTTCTTTTCCAAGTTTACGATGGTCACGCTTTCTAGCCTCTTCCATCATTGTAAGGTATGCATCTAATTCTGCTTTCTTTGTAAATGCAGTACCATAGATTCTTGTAAGCATCTGATTATGCTCATCTCCACGCCAGTAAGCACCTGCAATACTTGTAAGTTTGAATGCTTTCACTGGTTTTGTAGTCATTAAGTGAGGTCCTGCACAAAGATCAACAAATTCACCCTGCTGATAGAAGCTGATCACAGAATCTTCTGGAAGATCTTCAATCAATTCTACTTTGTAAGGTTCGTTTCTTTCTTTCATAAATGCAATCGCTTCATCTCTAGGTTTTGTAAAGCTTGTGATTTCAAGATTTTCTTTGACGATCTTCTTCATTTCTTTTTCAATCTTCTCAAGGTCTTCCTGTGTAAAATAGGAGTATCTTTCTCCATATCATAGTAGAAACCATTGTCGATAGAAGGTCCGATCGCAAGTTTTAGTTTCTGGATATAAAACGTTTTAACTGCCTTGAGCTAAAATATGGGATGCTGTATGACGGAATGCGTGTTTTCCTTCATCAGAATCAAAATGTTAAGATATTTAATTCGCAGTCTTTGTCAATGACAGTTCTAAGGTCAACAACTTCTCCATCAACCTCACCCGCACAGGCAACTCTTGCCAGTCCTTCACTGATATCTTTTGCAATATCAATGACAGACATATTGTTTTCATACTCTTTTACAGATCCATCTTTTAATGTAATCTTCATCTTCTTATTCATCCTTTCTTGATATATAACGTTTTATTTATCCTGTCACAATTCTCTATAGATTTCTTCTATAATAAATCTATAACAGAAATAAAAAATCCCATGGACTAATAAAAATCCATGGGACGAGTTATCGCGGTTCCACCCTGGTTATCTGTTTCATATCCTTTGATCATAAACTCCAGAAACAGATCACTTAATCGACGATTAACGGTGTCAGCCGGGCTGGTTTACAGCCACTCCGAGGTGGTCTTCCTTTGTTTGTCTGCTTAGGATACTTTCAGCAAATGTATCCCTCTCTGGAAGCTTTCCACAAAGTACTCTTCTCATCAACGTTTTCTTCTTTTTGATTTCTTGTAAATTATAGCATTGTGATTCTATAAAATCAATACAAAAATAGAAAATTATAAACGATTCATTAATAAATAAGCATTCTTTACAACTGCTGCCGCCCATTCTCCGCCAACACAGTAATGTTTGTTCACTGCTGCCGCAGAAGTTCCAACATAGTAACTTCCACCTGATGTCAGGTATTTTTCATGTAAAGTTTCTGCAGTTGCTAAAAGTCCTGCTTCTTTCGTTGATTTGTTAATTCCTTTTGCATGATCCGATGTTACACCATATCCAGTCAGATTATTATCTTCCCTCGCACGGCGGCTCGTGCCCCATGCACTTTCATGTGCAGCGATTCCCATCAAAAAGACTGCATTCACATGATATTTTTCTTCCGCCTTGACATAAGCTTTCGCATCATCATACAAAGCAGTTCCTTCCAAGATATGTTTGGCGTCTGAAACTGTGATATGACTTAGAGCACTGACATCATTTGGATTAAAATATCTTGTCTGTTCCTCTTTTTTGATCTCTCCTTTGAACTTCTTGATCTGCTTCTTGATCGTCTGAACCTTTTCTTCCATTGGTTTGATCGGAAGTATCTGTTCGTTCTTTAAATACTGATCAAGCTGAATCGTTTCATTCTTATCAAGCAAAGTCTCAAAGTCCGGATGATTGATTCCAAAGACATATTTGCTTGCGATCGTTCTCAGATTCTCATCTCCAAATAAATCTGCAAGCTCATATAAATCTTCTCTTAACTGCTCATCTTTTTTAGAAATCTTCATAGAAGGAGTGATCTCCTGCCCATATAAAGCAATCTCAGCCTTGGAATTTGCTGTATACTTTTTGTAAAATTCATTTATAGATCGTGCTTTTTGCTGTTCCAGGCGAATCTCTTCCTCAATCTTTGCTTTTGTTTTTTCAACTGTTTCACTTTCGCCTGTTTATCCTTGATCCTTCTTTCGATCGTATCCGAAGAACTCTTACTGATCACTTGTGTTGGCATTGGAATGACTTTGTTTTCTTCCTTTTTCTTTAATTTTGTCTTCTTTGTCTTAGTATGTTTCTTGCTTGTTGTCTTTTTCTTCTGTTGTTCTTTACTTTGCGTTCTTTTTGTTTCTTGCACCGTTGCTGCTGTTTCGGTAGAAACTTCTGTTGTCACTGCCTGATCGGTCTGTGTATCATCTGCATAAACCGGTATTACAGAGATTGTCATAATCGCGCATACAAATGCTGTCATAATCTTACGTCTCATGATCGCTTCCTCCCTTTGTTTGAACATTGTTATGACATAATCATCTTTCTAATACTCAATTTTATCTGGTAATTTCTACCTTACTCCTTTTTGTATAAAAATTCAAGTACGCAGTGTTACGTACTTGTAAATTTTTTATTCTTTATGATGCAGGAAACAACCTTCCTCATGTGACTCGACCACTCCCACTGCCTGCAGATAGGAATAAATGATCGTTGTACCGACAAATTTCATTCCACGTTTCTTTAAATCCTTTGAAATCTGGTCGGATAATTCTGAAGATGTTTTTCCCGTCTCATGGATGATCTTATGATCTGTAAACTTCCATAAATATTCAGAAAAGGTTCCGTATTGTTCCTGGATTTTCATAAAAATAGTCGCATTTGATACGGCAGCAGATATTTTTCTTTGGTTTCTTATAATTCCTTTATTTTCTTTTAATTGCGCTTGTTTCTCCTCATCATATGCACTCACTTTATATACATCAAAATCATCAAACGCTTCTCTGAACGCTTCTCGTTTATTTAACACACACTCCCACGATAATCCTGCCTGAAACGATTCCAAGATCAGCATTTCAAACAATTTATGGTCGTCATAGACAGGCACTCCCCATTCTTTATCGTGATACTCAATATATATCTGATTCTTTGGATTAGCCCAACTGCATCTGTCTTTTCCATCGTGATATTTCATAAAAATGTCTTCCTCCATTATGTTTATTATAGTATAACTGACATCTTTGTCAGATCATCTAAAATCCACATTCACAATCACAATCTCCGCTTTCGTTCCGACCCTCATATTCGGGCCAAATAAACCGACACCTGAAGTTACAATCTGATGCGCATTTCCAACCTTACGATATCCATACGGATTCTTCCAAAACAAATGAATTGTAATATTCCCAGGGAACAGCTGTCCATCATGCGTATGCCCGCAAAGATCAATGTCTACTCCTGCCTGATTTAACTCTTCCAACTGCCTTGGCTCATGATCCAGTACGATCACAGGCTTTTTAAGATCCATTCCATTTACCAGTTCTTTTGGAGTCTTACGTCTGCTGATCCCACGGCCTACTTTCTCAGCATCTGGTCTTCCATAGAGATAGAAGCTTTGATCAATACAGACAGATTCATCTCTTAATAACTTCATTCCTGCCCTTTTTACAAATTCATCCATTCTTGGATCGCTTACCTTTTTCTCCCGACCGCTGCCAAATGTAAATCCTGCAAGAATCTTTTCATCAATATCATGATTTCCATAAACTGCATAAACACCGTATTGACTCTTTAGCTGTCGAAATATCTTGACCAACTGATCTGGATCATCTAATGCATCATATTCATTATCAAAAATGTCTCCTGCGACCACGATCAGATCTGGACTTTGCTGATTTACTTTCATTACCATCTGTTTCATCTGAGAACATCCAATATTGTATCCAAGATGAAGATCTGCAAGTAAAATGATCTTTAGCTTTTTATGATTTCCTGCTTTTTTATGTATCGTTACGTGGTAGATTGTTGTCCTGATATTCCTTGCATTACACACTCCGTAAAAACTGGTTGATACGATCAAGATCATACAAATGCTTCCAACAATCCTAAAAACTTTTGGTGTCCGAAACTTTTTCTGATCTGCTTTTACAAAATAGATTAAGATTAGGCGGATCAGATCCGCAATAAGAATCGTAAGCGCCAAATACATCAAAACACCCAGCCAGTAATTACTGATCAGTTTCATAGCTCGCCGTATCGTTCCTTGTGGAAACAAAAATGCGATCAGAATACT
>ENA-OQNJ01000270-OQNJ01000270.1-human-gut-metagenome-genome-assembly--contig:-NODE-270-length-13849-cov-3.010494_pt1 | contig 13849 bp, 25 predicted proteins | sample MGYA00242630_ERZ504882 | MGnify/ENA primary metagenome ERZ504882 (study PRJEB26092, sample SAMD00036408) | human gut metagenome | host: Homo sapiens | study: EMG produced TPA metagenomics assembly of... | reverse complement strand
GTAAAAACAAACCGTCCAACAAGCTCATCGTAAGAAGACGCGATGGAAAGCATTATCGAAATAATAAGGAGGATTAAGCATGTCTCGTTCACTGAAAAAAGGACCTTTTGCAGATGCCAGCTTACTTAAAAAAGTAGACGCATTAAACGCTGCAAATGACAAATCCGTTATCAAAACCTGGTCACGCCGTTCTACAATCTTCCCGTCCTTCGTAGGACACACAATCGCTGTTCATGATGGAAGAAAACATGTACCGGTATACGTTACAGAAGATATGGTTGGACACAAACTCGGTGAGTTCGTTGCAACAAGAACTTACAGAGGACATGGAAAAGACGAAAAGAAATCCGGTGTTCGCTAGTATTTGACTTTATATTCTGTCTGCTGCCTACAAGACAGCGGACAGGTTAACCTGATATTGAGAGAAAGAGGAAAGGAGGCACTTTAAAATGGCAAAGGGACATAGAAGCCAGATAAAAAGAGCCAGAAATGAGAGTAATAGAGAGACAAGACCGTCTGCAAAATTATCTTATGCAAGAATTTCTGTTCAGAAAGCCTGCTACGTGTTAGATGTAATCCGCGGTAAAGATGTGCAGACAGCACTTGGTATCTTAACATACAACCCAAGATACGCTTCCAGCGTTATCAAGAAACTTCTTGAGTCAGCAATTGCAAATGCTGAAAACAACAACGGAATGAATGCAGACAACCTCTACGTTGCAGCCTGCTATGCAGATAAAGGACCTACAATGAAGAGAATTCAGCCAAGAGCACAGGGTAGAGCTTACAGAATCGAGAAGAGAACAAGCCATATCACCATCGTGCTGGATGAAAGATAAGGAGGAAAAGCATGGGACAGAAAGTTAACCCACATGGCCTTAGAGTCGGTGTTATCAAGGATTGGGATTCAAGATGGTATGCTGATGCAGACTTCGCTGATTACCTGGTAGAAGACTACAACATCAGAACATTCCTTAAAAAGAAATTATACAGCGCAGGTGTTTCCAAGATCGAAATCGAAAGAGCATCTGACAGAGTTAAGATCATCATCTACACAGCAAAACCTGGTATCGTAATCGGTAAAGGCGGAGCTGAGATCGAAAAAGTTAAAGCTGAATTAAAGAAATTCACAGACAAGAAACTTATCGTAGATATCAAAGAAGTAAAGAGACCAGACAAAGACGCTCAGTTAGTAGCAGAGAATATCGCACTTCAGCTTGAGAACCGTATCTCTTTCAGACGTGCTATGAAATCTACAATGCAGAGAACAATGAAGGCCGGAGCTAAAGGTATCAAAACATCCGTATCCGGACGTCTTGGTGGAGCTGATATGGCTCGTACAGAGTTCTACAGCGAAGGAACTATCCCGCTTCAGACACTTCGTGCAGATATTGACTATGGATTCGCAGAAGCAGACACAACATACGGCAAAGTTGGCGTAAAAGCTTGGGTCTACAATGGCGAAGTACTTCCAACAAAAGGAACTAAGGAAGGGAGCGATAAATAATGTTAATGCCAAAAAGAGTAAAACGTCGTAAACAATTCCGTGGCTCCATGAGAGGAAAAGCCCTTAGAGGTAATAAGATCAATTATGGTGAATTCGGACTTGTTGCAACCGAACCGTGTTGGATCCGTTCCAACCAGATCGAAGCAGCCCGTGTTGCTATGACTCGTTATATCAAACGTGGTGGTCAGGTTTGGATTAAGATTTTCCCAGATAAACCAGTAACAGCGAAACCAGCAGAAACACGAATGGGTTCCGGAAAAGGTGCTCTCGAATACTGGGTAGCAGTTGTTAAGCCAGGACGTGTAATGTTCGAAATCGCAGGCGTTTCCGAGGAAATCGCTCGTGAAGCATTACGTCTTGCGATGCACAAGTTACCATGTAAATGTAAAATCGTTTCTCGTGCAGACTTAGAAGGCGGTGATAACAGTGAAAATTAATAAATTCGTGGAAGATTTAAAGGCAAAATCAGCTGCAGAATTAAATGAAGAATTAGTAGCTGCTAAAAAAGAACTTTTCAATCTGAGATTTCAGAATGCAACTAATCAATTAGAGAATACAAGCCGCATTAAAGAGGTTCGCAAGAACATTGCAAGAATCCAGACAGTAATTACTGAGCAGGCTAACGCTTCCAAATAATAGGAGGAAACTATCGTGGAAAGAAATCTGAGAAAAACCCGCGTGGGTAAGGTTGTCAGCAATAAGATGGACAAGACCATTGTAGTTGCTATTGAAGACCATGTAAAACATCCTCTTTACAAAAAGATCGTGAAGAGAACATATAAATTAAAAGCTCATGACGAGAACAATGAGTGCAATATCGGTGATACCGTAAAAGTTATGGAAACCAGACCGTTATCCAAGGATAAAAGATGGAGACTGGTTGAAATCGTAGAGAAAGTTAAATAAGGAGGAAACCAGTATGATCCAGCAGGAAACTAGACTGAAAGTTGCCGACAACACTGGTGCTAAAAGAAATCCTTTGTATTCGTGTTATGGGCGGCTCTACAAGAAGATATGCAAGCATTGGCGATACAATCGTTGCTACTGTTAAAGATGCAACACCAGGCGGCGTTGTTAAAAAAGGTGACGTAGTAAAAGCTGTTGTTGTAAGAAGCGTAAAAGGCGCTCGTCGTAAAGACGGATCTTACATCCGTTTCGATGAAAATGCTGCCGTAATCATTAAAGACGACTTAACTCCGAGAGGAACACGTATCTTTGGACCAGTTGCCAGAGAACTTCGTGAAAAGAAATTCATGAAGATCGTTTCCTTAGCTCCGGAAGTATTATAGGAGGGTGCCTAATGTCAGCTATGAAAATTAAAAAAGGTGATACTGTAAAAGTTATCGCTGGTAAAGATAATGGCAAAGAGGGTAAAGTCCTTGCAGTTAACGCAAAAGACAATACCGTTGTTGTTGAGAATATCAACAAAGTTACAAAACACAGCAAACCATCTGCTGCAAATCAGCAGGGCGGAATCATTACAAAAGAAGCTCCACTGCACATCTCCAACGTTATGCTGGTTGTTGATGGACAGGCTACAAGAGTAGGATTCCAGATGGACGGCGACAAAAAAGTCCGCGTTGCTAAAAAGACCGGTAAGGTTATCGATTAATTAAGAGAGGAGGCATGACAAGTGAGTAGATTAAAAGAAATGTACAAAAATGAGATCATGGATGCCATGACCAAAAAATTTGGATACAAAAATGTTATGGAAGTGCCAAAACTCGACAAGATCGTAATCAATATGGGTGTTGGTGAAGCCAAAGAAAACGCTAAGCTTCTTGATGCTGCAATCGCAGATATGGAACTTATCACAGGACAGAAAGCAATCGCTACTAAAGCTAAAAAATCTGTCGCTAACTTTAAAATCAGAGAGGGTATGCCGATCGGTTGTAAAGTTACATTAAGAGGAGAAAAAATGTACGAGTTCGCTGATCGTCTGATCAACCTTGCACTTCCTCGTGTACGTGACTTCCGTGGTGTTAACCCGAACGCATTCGATGGTCGTGGAAACTACGCTCTGGGTATCAAAGAGCAGCTGATCTTCCCGGAAGTTGAATATGACAAAGTTGACAAAGTAAGAGGTATGGACATCATCTTCGTTACTACAGCTAAGACTGATGAAGAAGCTCGTGAATTACTGACATTATTCAATATGCCGTTTGCAAAATAATAGGAGGAACGATTCATGGCTAAAACAGCAATGAAAATCAAACAGCAGCGTAAACAGAAATTCTCCACAAGAGAATATACACGTTGCAATATTTGTGGACGTCCACATTCAGTTTTAAAGAAAGTACGGAATCTGCAGAATCTGCTTCCGTGAATTAGCTTACAAGGGACAGATCCCGGGTGTTAAGAAGGCTTCCTGGTAGGAACCGGATTTAAATAAAATAAACGATCGGCTGATTTATCAGTCCGATCATATGTCCAAACGAGATTTATGATAAAACAGGTAACAATGTAAACAATTAATATATATGCACATGTAAAGTCTGAATAACAGGAGGAAACTAACATGACAATGAGCGATCCAATCGCAGATATGCTTACAAGAATCCGTAACGCTAACACTGCAAAACATGATACAGTAGATGTTCCGGCATCCAAAATGAAAACTGCAATTGCTAACATCCTTGTTGATGAAGGATATATTGCAAAATATGATTTAGTTGAAGACGGAGTTGTTAAAACTCTTCATATCACACTGAAATACGGTGAAGACAAAAACGAAAAAATCATCACTGGTTTAAAGAGAATTTCCAAACCTGGTCTTCGTATCTACGCAGGTAAGGATCAGCTTCCAAAAGTTCTGGTGGACTTGGAATTGCAATTCTTTCTACAAACAAAGGTGTTATTACTGATAAAGAAGCTCGTAAGCTTCAGGTTGGTGGCGAAGTATTAGCATTCGTTTGGTAATTTGAACCAAGATTTTTTATAGAGAACAAACTGAAAACAGAGAGGATGAAACATCCTCTCCGATAATCTAAGTAAGGAGGACAAACATATGTCACGAATTGGTAGACTTCCGGTTGCTATTCCTGCAGGCGTAGAAGTAACTGTCGCTGAAGGCAACGTAGTAACTGTAAAAGGACCAAAAGGAACTCTCGAAAGAGCACTTCCTACAGAAATGGAAATCAAAGTCGAAGATGGTCATGTAGTAGTATCCAGACCAAACGACTTAAAGAAAATGAAATCTCTTCACGGTTTAACAAGAAGCTTGATCCACAACATGGTTGTTGGTGTAAGCGAAGGCTATACAAAAGAGCTTGAAGTTAACGGTGTAGGTTATAAAGCAGCAAAACAGGGCAAAAAGCTTGTGCTTAGCCTTGGATATTCTCATCCGGTAGAAATGGAAGATCCAGACGGAATCGAAACCAAAGTAGATGGTAACAAGATTATCGTATCCGGTATCAGCAAAGAAAAAGTCGGCCAGTTTGCAGCTGAGATCAGAGACAAGAGAAGACCTGAGCCATACAAAGGTAAAGGTATTAAGTATGTTGATGAAGTTATCAGACGTAAAGTTGGTAAGACTGGTAAGAAATAATTCAGGAGGGTGAGAAAATGGTAAATAAGGCATCTAGAGCGAAAATTCGTGAGAATAAGCATAGAAGATTACGTCATCATTTAAACGGAACTGCAACAACACCACGTTTAGCAGTATTTCGTTCCAACAAGCATATTTATGCTCAGATCATTGATGACACTGTAAGGAAAAACTTTAGTATCTGCTTCTACTCTTCAGAAAGAAGTAAGAGCTGAGTTAGAGAACACTGATGATGTAGCAGCAGCTGCACATTTAGGAACCGTTATTGGTAAGAAAGCTGTTGAAGCTGGCATCGAAAGCGTTGTTTTCGACAGAGGAGGCTATATCTACCACGGTAAAGTTAAAGCACTGGCAGACGCAGCAAGAGAAGCTGGGCTGAAATTCTAATAAGGAGGAGCGAAACACATGAAACGTAATCTTATTGATGCTAGTCAGTTAGAATTAGAAGATAAAGTAGTATCAATCAAGCGTGTTACCAAGGTTGTTAAAGGTGGTCGTAACTTCCGTTTCACAGCTTTAGTTGTTGTAGGTGACGGCAACGGACACGTTGGTGCAGGTTTAGGTAAAGCAGCCGAAATTCCTGAAGCGATCCGCAAAGGAAAAGAGGATGCTATTAAGAAATTAGTAACAGTAGCAAGAGACGAAAACAACTCTATTACACATGACTTCGTTGGAAAATACGGAAGCGCTGAAATGCTTCTGAAGAGAGCTCCGGAAGGTACTGGAGTTATCGCCGGCGGTCCTGCCCGTGCGGTAATCGAGTTAGCTGGTATCAAAAACATCCGTACAAAATGTATGGGATCCAGAAACAAACAGAACGTTGTTCTTGCAACAATCGAAGGCTTAAGACAGTTAAAAACTCCGGAAGAAGTTGCTAGACTTCGCGGAAAATCTGTTGATGAGATTCTGGCTTAAGGAGGAAATACAAAAATGGCAAACACATTAAAAGTTACATTAGTAAAATCTCCTATTGGTGCAGTTCCGAAACACAAAAAAACTGTTGCAGCTATGGGTCTTACAAAAATGCACAAAACAGTTGAAATGCCGGATAACGCAGCAACAAGAGGAATGATTCAGCAGGTACAGCACCTGGTAAAGGTTGAAGAAGCTTAATTGCGATTTAACCAGAGAGAATTCTGATATGGATCTGATATGAACCTGTTATTCGCAGAGAATGGCAGGAGCATACAGAAACATATTCAGACACAATACAATCTGAACTTATAGATTTGAAATAATAATAAGGAGGTGCCAACATGGAATTATCAAACTTAAGACCAGCAGAAGGTTCTAAGCACAGCGATAACTTCAGAAGAGGCCGTGGACATGGTTCTGGAAACGGTAAAACAGCCGGTAAAGGACACAAAGGACAGTTAGCTCGTTCCGGTCACAAGAAACCGGGATTTGAAGGTGGTCAGATGCCTTTATACAGACGTCTGCCTAAGAGAGGATTCAAAAACAGAAATACAAAAGAGATTATTGCAATCAACGTTGACGTACTGAACCGTTTTGAAGATGGTGCAGAAGTTACAGCAGAAAGCTTACTTGCAAGCGGTGCAATCTCCAAGATCGCTGATGGCGTTAAAATTCTTGGAAACGGTGAGCTGACAAAGAAACTTAATGTCAAAGTAAATGCTGTCAGCGAGACTGCAAAATCAAAAATTGAAGCTGCTGGTGGTACAGTAGAGGTGATCTAATGTTTGAAACTCTTAAAAATGTTTTTAGAGTGAAAGAAATGAGACGCAAGCTGTTGTATCTGATATGGATTGATTTTTGTCATCCGTATCGGCTGCCAGATTCCGGTACGGGAGTTGACAGTGATTTCTTCAAACAGTGGTTCAGCAGCAATGCCGGTGATGCATTCAATTTCTTTGATGCATTTACCGGTGGTTCATTTGAAAGAATGTCAATTTTCGCATTAAACATCACACCATATATTACATCTTCCATTATCATTCAGCTTCTTACCATTGCAATTCCGGCACTGGAAGAAATGCAGAGAGATGGTGAAGAGGGAAGAAAGAAGATGACTGCGATCACACGTTATGTGACCGTAGGTCTTGCTTTATTTGAGTCAATCGCAATGGCAATCGGATTCGGACGTCAGGGTATGATTCCGAATCTGGACTTCTTTAAAGGTGTTGTAGTTGTTGCCTGCCTTACAGCCGGTTCAGCTATGCTGATGTGGCTCGGTGAGCGTATTACGGAAAAAGGCGTTGGAAATGGTATTTCCATCGTACTTACCATTAATATCATTTCCAGAGTACCAAGCGACCTGACATTACTGTATGAGAACTTTATTAAAGGAAAAACGATTGCAAAGGGTACTCTTGCAGGACTGATCATTGCAGCCGTTATTCTTCTGGTAGTAGTTCTGGTACTTATCCTTAACGGAGCAGAGAGAAGAATTCCGGTTCAGTATTCCAAGAAAATGGTTGGAAGAAAGCTGATGGGCGGTCAGTCCACCAATATTCCGCTGAAGGTTAACACCGCCGGTGTTATCCCGGTAATCTTTGCATCCTCCATTATGTCTTTCCCGGCTGTCATTGCGCAGTTAACAGGAAAAGGTAATGGTACAGGAATCGGAAGTGAGATTATTCGTGGTCTTTCTTCCAATAACTGGTGTAATCCGAAACAGCTCCAGTATACATGGGGATTGGTTCTTTACATCGTACTTTGTGTTTTCTTTGCATATTTCTACACTTCCATTACATTCAATCCTCTGGAAGTTGCAGATAATATCAAAAAGCAGGGTGGATTTATTCCGGGTATTCGTCCTGGAAAACCTACGTCAGACTATTTGACTAATATCTTAAATTATATTATATTTATAGGTGCAGTAGGTCTTATCATTGTGTGCGTGATTCCGTTCATCTTTAATGGTGTGTTCGGAGCGAATGTTTCATTCGGTGGTACATCTATCATCATTATTGTTGGTGTTATCCTCGAAACTGTGAAACAGATTGAGTCACAGCTTCTCGTACGTAATTACAAAGGCTTTCTGAACAATTAAAAATGAGAGGTTGTGGTGCATGGCATCACAGCCTTGATTTGCTAAAAAAGAAAACGGAGGGTATAACTTATGAAAATCATTATGTTGGGTGCACCGGGGGCAGGAAAAGGAACTCAGGCGAAGAAAATTGCTGCGAAATATCAGATTCCGCATATTTCTACCGGAGATATTTTCCGCGCAAACATTAAAAATGGAACAGAACTGGGTAAAAAAGCAAAAACTTATATGGATCAGGGACTTCTCGTACCTGATGAACTGACCTGTGATCTGGTTGTGGACAGAATACAACAGCCGGATGCAGCAAATGGTTATGTGCTGGATGGTTTTCCAAGAACAATTCCTCAGGCAGAGTGCTTAACAGAGGCTCTGAACAAACTGGGAAGTAAAGTTGATTATGCAATCGATGTGGATGTTCCGGATTCCAATATTGTAAACCGTATGTCCGGAAGACGTGCCTGCCTGAAATGTGGTGCTACTTATCATGTTGTACATGCAGCACCGAAGGTTGAGGGCGTTTGTGATACCTGTGGAGAGAAACTGGTGCTTCGTGATGATGACCAGCCTGAAACAGTTCAGAAACGTCTTAACGTATATCATGAGCAGACACAGCCGCTGATCGATTATTATACTAAAGAGGGAATTTTAAAATCAGTGGATGGTACAAAAGATCTTGAAGAAGTATTTGCAGATATTGTTGCCATCCTGGGAGAGTAATTGGGTGTTTTTAAACACCATCTGGAGGTAAAATGTCGGTTTCTATCAAGACAGAACATGAAATTGAACTTATGAGGGAGGCAGGTCATCTGCTTGAAAAAGTGCATGATGGTCTGATCCCTTACATTAAACCGGGAGTGAGCACAAAGGAGATTGACCGTATCGGAGAACAGATGATACGTGATCTGGGATGCATCCCGAATTTCCTGAACTACGGAGGGTTTCCGGCGTCATTCTGTATCAGTCTGAATGATGAGGTAGTTCATGGGATCCCGTCTGAAGAGAAGATCATTCAGGAGGGAGATCTTGTAAAGATTGATGCCGGTCTTATTTATAAGGGGTATCATTCTGATGCAGCGAGGACTTATGCTGTCGGTGAAGTTTCACCGCAGGCACGTAAGCTGATGGATGTGACCAGAGAGTGTTTCTTTGAGGGACTCAAGGCCGCACGTGCGGGAAATCATCTGAATGATATTTCCAAGGCAATCGGTGCTCATGCTGCCAAATATCATTATGGGATTGTCCGCGACCTGGTTGGACATGGAATCGGCACTCACCTTCATGAGGATCCGCAGATCCCGAATTTTCCGCAGAAGCGAAGAGGAGTTCGTCTGATGCCGGGTATGACACTTGCTGTAGAGCCTATGATCAATCTGGGACGTGCAGATGTGGCATGGCTGGATGATGAGTGGACTGTTGTAACTATGGATGGTTCTCTTTCTGCTCATTATGAGAATACGATTCTTATTACAGACGGAGATCCGGAGATTCTGACTCTTACGAAATAATTGGACGACATACAGGAGGTTTAAAATGTCAAAAGCAGATGTAATCGAAGTGGAAGGCACTGTTCTGGAAAAGCTGCCTAATGCGATGTTTAAAGTGGAACTGGAGAACAAACATGTGGTGCTTGCACATATCAGTGGTAAGTTACGTATGAATTTTATTCGTATTCTTCCTGGAGATAAAGTTACGATTGAACTGTCTCCGTATGATCTGTCTAAGGGCAGGATTATCTGGAGAGATAAGTAAGAAATATTGGACTGCAGTTGGTGCAGTGATGAGAAAGAGAGCTGGAGGGATCTGGTTCTCTTTTTTTGTGCTGTAAAGGGGGACGCGTAGAAAAATAATTCATTTCATGTGCGGTTTCGGCATCTAAGATATTCTAAGCTTTCATAAATCTGCTAAAAGCATGAGGAAATCAGGTCAAACTCGCTTCGCTCAGACAGTGACCTGATTTTCTCATAACGCAGATTTCTGAGAGCTAAGAATATCTAAGATGCCTGCAAATGCACATGAAATGAATTATTTTTCTACGCTGTATGTTGGCAGTGGGAAGTATAAATGGATGATTGGGGGAGAAAATGAAAAAATGTGATTTTATTCAAAAAAGTGCTTGCATTTTATATTTTGCTGTGATAATATATAAGCCGAACGCGTGAGTATATTGTATTTGTGCGCTCAAAAAACTGCAGATTTTAATGAATTTACGGAAGGAGGATTTCCAGTGAAAGTAAGATCATCTGTAAAGCCGATCTGCGAAAAATGCAAGATCATTAAAAGAAAAGGATCTATCAGAGTAATCTGTGAGAATCCAAAACACAAACAGCGTCAGGGTTGATTGACGGTTTAAAGTTTGTATAACGTGCGGCTGCAGTGTGAGACGCCCGGAAGGGTTGTTCAGACTGTTAAGATAGTTTTAGCATGTATTGCCTAATACCGAGAGGCAACGTTGGCCCGTTGGCCGCAGTAATTCGGAAAGGCTGCTTTTCGCCAATTGCAGCTGGGTGTTTTACCGAGGCACCCCAATTAGGAACTGAGAAATAAGGAAGTGATGTGTCCGATACATCCCATTTCACCTTACTTGAGTGAGAGAATTCGCGAGGGTAAGTGATGTACAGGCATTAAGGACTTTCAAAGTAGAAGATGGAGGAAACAGTACATGGCTCGTATAGCTGGTGTAGACTTACCAAGAGAAAAACGTATTGAAATCGGTCTTACCTACATTTATGGTATTGGTAGACCAAGCGCAGACAAAATCCTTGCAAAGGCAGAAGTTAATCCTGACACACGTGTCAGAGATCTGACTGATGACGAAGTAAAGAGACTCAGCGCAGTTATTGATGAAACAATGACAGTAGAAGGTGACCTTCGTAGAGAAATCGCCCTCAACATTAAGAGACTGCAGGAAATCGGATGCTACAGAGGTATCCGTCATCGTAAAGGACTTCCGGTTCGTGGTCAGAAGACTAAGACCAACGCCAGAACACGTAAAGGTCCTAAGAGAACAGTAGCTAATAAGAAGAAATAAATAAAGCTTTAAACATCTGATAAGCGTAAGCTGATCTTATGAGGAAGCTTGCATGGACACTTGATGAATGACGAGCGAAGCGAGGAAATGAATTTAGTGGACATGGTGTTTCTTGTAACATATATTTGATTGATAAATAGGAAAGTGTAGGTTAGTTTTAAAATGGCTAAAGTGACTAAAAAAGCGACTGCAAAACGTCGTGTCAAGAAAAACGTTGAACACGGACAGGCACATATTCAGTCTTCTTTCAACAATACAATTGTTACTCTGACTGACAATGAAGGAAACGCTCTTTCATGGGCAAGTGCTGGTGGTCTTGGATTTAGAGGTTCAAGAAAATCTACTCCTTATGCAGCACAGATGGCAGCTGAGACTGCAACAAAAGCTGCACTTATTCATGGTTTGAAAACTGTAGATGTTATGGTAAAAGGACCAGGTTCTGGACGTGAAGCTGCAATCCGTGCCCTTCAGGCTTGCGGACTGGAAGTAACAAGCATCCGCGACGTAACTCCGGTACCACACAACGGTTGCCGCCCACCAAAACGCAGAAGAGTCTAATTGATTTAGAATATTAGGAGGTATTTGAGAAATGGCAGTAAATAGAGTGCCTGTTCTGAAAAGATGCAGATCCCTTGGCCTGGATCCGATGTATTTAGGAATTGATAAAAAACTCCACAAGACAGTTAAAACGTGCAAATCGTAAAATGTCTGAGTATGGTTTACAGTTAAGAGAAAAACAGAAAGCAAAATTCATCTACGGAGTTCTGGAAAAACCTTTCCACAACTACTACGACAAAGCTGACAGAATGCCTGGACAGACTGGTGCAAACCTTATGATCCTTCTTGAGAGCAGACTTGACAATGTAGTATTCCGTATGGGATTTGCAAGAACAAGAAAAGAAGCTCGTCAGATTGTTGACCACAAGCATGTACTTGTAAACGGAAAATGTGTAAACATTCCTTCCTACCTTGTAAAAGCCGGTGATCAGATTGAGATCAGAGAAAAATCCAAAGGTTCTGAAAGATACAAAGGTATCCTTGAAGTAACTGGCGGACGTCTTGTTCCGGAATGGATCGATGTAGATCAGGAGAACTTAAAAGGAACTGTAAAAGAACTTCCTAACAGAGAAGCAATTGATGTTCCTGTAAACGAGATGCTTATCGTCGAGTTGTACTCCAAATAATCCATAGGATTATATCATAGAAAATTACCTGGTAATATTTCTATTATTTATACGATTCAGTGGTTGATTATTATCTTCCGCTGAATTGTAGTATTTGAATGAATACCCTCAAACTTTTATTAACCCAGAAGGAGGGAACCCTATAGTGTTTGATTTTAATAAACCTAAGATCGAGATTACCGAATTATCTGAAGATAAAAAATTTGGCAGATTCGTAGTTGAGCCTCTGGAAAGAGGATATGGAACTACACTTGGAAATTCTTTAAGAAGAATTATGCTGTCTTCCCTGCCGGGTGCAGCTGTAAGCCAGGTTAAAATTGATGGTGTGCTTCACGAATTCAGCTCCATTCCGGGCGTAAAAGAAGACGTGAGCGATATTATCATGAATCTGAAGAGCCTTGCTATTAAGAACCACAGCACAGACAATGAGCCGAAAACAGCATACATCGAATGTGAAGGAAAAGGTGTTGTAACTGCAGCTGATATCCAGGCTGATCAGGATATCGAGATTATGAATCCGGATCAGGTGATTGCTACTTTAAACGGTGGCAAGGACTGCAGACTTGCTATGGAGCTTACTATTACAAAAGGCCGCGGATATATCAGTGCTGATAAAGGTAAATCTGATGATATGCCGATCGGTGTACTTGCAGTTGATGCTATCTATACACCGGTAGACAGAGTCAACATGACTGTAGAGAATACACGTGTTGGTCAGGTAACCGATTATGATAAGCTGACACTGGATGTGTATACAAACGGTACACTTGATCCGGATGAGGCGGTAAGCCTTGCAGCAAAAGTATTAAGCGAGCACTTGAGCCTTTTCATTGACCTTTCCGAGAATGCAAAGACCGCTGAGGTTATGATCGAGAAAGAAGACAATGAGAAAGAAAAACGTCCTGGAAATGAGCATTGATGAACTTGAGTTATCTGTTCGTTCCTATAACTGCTTGAAGAGAGCCGGAATTAATACAGTTGAAGAATTATGTAACAAGACTTCTGATGATATGATGAAGGTTCGTAACCTTGGACGTAAATCATTAGAAGAAGTTCTTGCGAAACTGAAAGAGCTGGGCTTACAGCTTCAGCCTGCAGAAGAGTAAGAATTGATCAGGTTATTGGTTCTCTAAGGGAACAATAACCAGTTAACAAAGAGATATTATACGGTGGGGATGCCTAAGCAGTCGGACAGTAAGACCGAACAAGCGTGCCCGGCTGTCCCACAGATGGAGGAAAATTAAATGGCAAAATATAGAAAATTAAGCAGAACTTCTGACCAGAGAAAAGCGTTACTGAGAAGCCAGGTAACAAGCCTTTTATATCATGGAAAAATTGTTACTACAGAAGCTAAAGCAAAAGAAATCCGTAAAATCGCAGAAGGCCTTGTAGCTATGGCTGTTCGTGAAAAAGATAACTTCGAAACTGTTACTGTAACTGCTAAAGTTGCTCGTAAAGATGCTGAAGGCAAGAGAGTAAAAGAAGTTGTTGACGGAAAGAAGAAAACTGTATACGATGAAGTACAGAAAGAGATTAAGAAAGATGCTCCTTCCAGACTTCACGCTCGTCGTCA
>ENA-OQNJ01000269-OQNJ01000269.1-human-gut-metagenome-genome-assembly--contig:-NODE-269-length-13870-cov-2.892236_pt1 | contig 13870 bp, 4 predicted proteins | sample MGYA00242630_ERZ504882 | MGnify/ENA primary metagenome ERZ504882 (study PRJEB26092, sample SAMD00036408) | human gut metagenome | host: Homo sapiens | study: EMG produced TPA metagenomics assembly of... | reverse complement strand
TGGAATTCTGCCGATCTTTGGCTGCGTTCCTTGAGAATTCTGCAACTCCTGCGATTCCCGTGTTTTTTGCGATTCCCGCGATTCCCGCATCTGCCGCACTCCTTGCACACCGTCTCCTTCGTTCAATTCATTCCCCCAATTGTCCCACCTGCCGCAGCGTTCATTTGTTATGCCCCGAGCGTGGCGATCGGCAGCACCAGAATGCCGTCATCACGCCGGTATGCAATATCACCACGCCCGACAATAAATGCCATGAATTCAGGTTCACGAACTTGAGATAGAGGATTTCCGCACACTTTTTCTTTGAAAGCATGTAGTTTGTCCACATTTTTCTCCATGACTTTCAAGTCGCTCAGCTTAATCCCCACCGCAGCCCAGCGACCATCCACCAATTCAAGAATCACATCAACTTCAAGGCCTTTTTCATCCCGATAATATGCGATTCGATTCGTGCCACCCATCGATTCGAGATACACGCGCAAATCACGAATCACCAATGTTTCAAACAAATCTCATACTGAATCAGAGACAATAGTGATGACGCTCTCAGCTTATCCAGCACAACTCATTGCACATCATTTGATAGGGATTGCTGCGAGAGCTGCATCTTTAGGTCATCGACTTTTAATTCCAAACGTCTGATATAAAGCGCCTGTCGACGGATAATCAAATCACGCATATCATTTACCGGTTTCAGGGTTACCTTCATTCGCGCGACTGGAAGTAACCTCAGCATCGGGGAGATTCACTCTGTCTACCGTGCCTGGATCTTCTATTCGTATTGTCTTCCTCCAACGATGCATGCACCGTTCAATACGCTTTTCGCCTATCAACTCAGGACCGAGCCCCGCTTCGCGGAACAGCACAGTGGGAGATTCACCATTTTCAGCACTCGAAACGCATTCACGCTTGAACCACTCTGCATATCGGATACGTGAACCAGTAATACTTATGACCGCAGGCAGCGAAGCCAGATACTGTGCTTGTTCCGGAGAGAATCGTTCGTCGCTCATGCTTACTTTTTTCACTTCATCGTGCAATCATCTGTATGGGATTTGCCGGCCGAATTGACGTCCCGTATGCGACGCCTCATGCGCAATCTGAACAAAATGAACGCAACAAGTAACATGAGCCCCGCTGCCGCGGCAATGCTGCCTACGGCGGCACCCGTACGACCGATAAGGCCAGGATTGCCCGGCTCCTCGCTCGGGTTATTTTCGGGCGGGACAATAGGAGTTCCAGTGCTAAATTTCGGCTCTACTGTGATGTTGAGATCAGCGGATGTGTCTCCACTGCCAGGAATCGAGATGAGGAACGGATCACAGTCGTATGCTTTGTTGACTTTCGCCGAGCTTGTGCGGGAGACCAGATATAGGCCGAGCGGCAGATTCTGGAAAGTGAGCTGACCAGCTACGTTAGTGGTGCCGGAATGCTGGTACAGCTTGTTTTTCGCCGCGTGCGTAGCGAGCTTCTTGGCAGCATCGTGATATTCACTTGATGTCAGGCGTTCCCAATCGGCAGCGAGGCCGGAAAAACTCGCCGACGGTTTTATATGAGGAGACGCTACCATCATTGTTCGTTGTGACGGTGGCGACGCGCACGATGGAATAGGTGTCGCCGGCAAGCGATTTGGGCGAAGCCGTGTCTCGGCCCCATACGGCATTGATGGTGAGAGTGCCGAAGGAATCAGCTTGCGCGTATGGCACCATGAAGCCGAAAGACACAAGACCAGTGAGGATGATAGTAATGGTGGCGGCAATCATGGCAGCAATGCGCGCCGCACCATACTCGCTTCCGCTATGCGGGTCTAACATGTCTGCCCGGTCCTTTCCGCCGTGATGAATGTGATTGGTTATTTGTATTGGCTGGCTGAGGAGGCAAGTCACCGTCCGGCTCGATGGCTGTGGAGCTAGAATCACCGGATGCGACCTTGGCGCTCCCACTCTGCCGGCGTCGCCGCTCATGCCGCTGCCACAAATGCCATGCAATAAGCAAGGCAATCAGCGCGAGAGACGGCAACAAATACTGCAGCGGAATGTCCACGTGGAATGTGGATTTGGCGTCATTCTGCTGCTGTGGTGTGTATGGAATACGATGACCGCGCACCAGCAGCCGATGCGTGTTGACCGCATACGGTGTGCAGGTAATGAGCGTGACCAAATCCTTGCCGGGCTCAATTGCCAGTTGTTTGGTATCGGTCGGCAGAACGGTAGTGATCTTATCGACCTGATACGCATACGTGTCTTTAAGTATTGTGATGTAGAACTTGTCGCCTTTTTTCATAAGGTTCAAGTCCGTGAACAGTTTTGCCGTGGGCAAGCCCCGGTGGCCAGACAGCGCCGCATGAGTGGACGCGCCACCAACTGGCAGTGAGGTCTGTTCGAGATGTCCGATGCCGGATTGCAACACTTTCTCGGAAGTGCCGTGATAAATCGGCAAGGTCTCCTCGAGCTTAGGCACAGTGATGTATCCCATCATGCCGTCGCCGGCGAGGTTGAGGAGCTTCATGTACTCGGCGTCGGTGGCTTCGGTGTTCACCGCGCCAGTAAGGGCGCTGGTGATGCCGGAGCTTTCCTCGGCGAGTCTGGTGTTGTAGGCGTGCGCGGCGTCGATCATGCTGCGGTATTCCTCGTCGGAGAGCGCCTCGACGGCCGCGTCGTAGTTGCTGACGACGCGCGAGGCGTTCTTCATGACGAGGAAGTTGCTGATCGTCGGGTAGAACAGGACGAGCAGTCCGATCACGATGACCAGCAACGGCGCGAGGCCGCGCAGCTTCTTAACCATAGGGCTCCTTCATGGGCCTTCCCGCTGGGGAAGGCGGATCGCGAGGCGATGGTTCGGGGAGGGCGACGGGCCAGTGGCGCTTGTGCGCCCGGCCACGGCGGGCCTCTCCCCTATCGCCTCGTGCCCGGTCCTCTCGGCTCTCCTTGTCGAAGAGGCACCGGAGAGGACCGATGTGACGCGGGCTCAGGCCGCGTGGCGGGACTTGCGGTTGGACTTCACGTACCAGCCGGCGCCCAGGGCCACGATGAGCACGCCGAACACGGTGAACAGCACAGTGCCCATGCCACCGGTATCCGGCAGGAGCGCACCCTTCTTGTTCTCGATCTTGACGACCGGGACAGTCACACCGGTGGTCGGAGCGGAACCGTTGACCGTCCAGGATTCCAGCGCACCGGTGGTCTTGTTGACTGTGGCCTTGATGGTGACCTCGACCGGATCGGAGAGCTTGTTGTAGCCCTTCGGGGCGAAGGTCTCCTTCAGGTAGTAGGTGCCGGCTTTGAGACCGGTGAACTCGATGATGCCGTTGGCCGGGGTTTCCACTTCAGTGACCTTGTCGGCGTCCCTATCGCCGGTCACGGCCGGACGATACACGTTGTCGCTCTTCTTGACGAGAGAGATGACGGAGGTCTTGTTGGAGTCGAGCAGCTGGAACTTCGCGCCGGCGAGGGTGTGTTCGGTGGTGCCTTCCTTGTAAATCTTCTTCAGGTTGAAGTTGAAGGTGTAGCTGTGGGTTTCGGACGGGGTGGATTCGCCGATGTTCTCCTCGCTGGGGCCGTTGCTGTACTGGACCTTGGCGGAGTTGAGGTTGCCGGAGTTGTTCTGGTCCGGGGTGCCGACGAACGCGTCCTTGTTCAGAGTCGCGGAGTAGGTGACGAGAATCTTCTGGCCGGCCTTGGACGCATTGTCGGCCTTCACGTAGTTGGACAGGTCGATGGTGACGGTCGTCTTCCCACTCGTGGTCACGCTGTAATCAGTAGTGTCCAGCGTAGCATCACCGACCTTGACGGTGACGTCGTTGTTGAAGTCAAGCCCCGCGGAAAGGGTATCGACGATCTTGAAGACGTAATTCGTGTATTCGGAGGTGTCCGGAACCTTGGACTTGAGCTGGAAGTTCACCTTGCTGCCGATCTGGGCGCTGTCGCCCTTCTTGTCGGTATCGATGGTCTTGTCGACGGTCGGGTATTCGGACTTCAGATTGATGTTCTTGGTCGTGGCGGTGACGTTGACAAGCATCGCATCCGTGTGGCGCGTGTTGGAAGTGGAACCGGCTTGCGGGCTCACCACGTAGTAGCCAAGCGGGAGGTTCTCAAAAGTAGCGACGTAGGCGTTACCGGAGGCCTCCGCCACCGCTGTAGAACTCACCGCAGAGACATTGTTGCCAGTATTCTTGGCCCAGTTGGAAGCCTTGGTGGCGAGCTCGGCCAGTTTCGTGTCCTGGTGCGTCTGCTTCAGACCGTATACGTAGTCGTAGGCCTTTTCGGAGACGTTGGCATCGGTCACATCCGTGATACCGAACTCATTCGCATTAGTCTTGAAGAAATTGTCCCAGGGGGAGGCCAGCGTGTAGGTGGCGTTCTGGCCTTCGGCATCCGGGGAAGCGGAGAACATCTGGTAGGCTTTCACCGTCTTGCCGTTGAACGCGGCATCCGAGCTGGTGACGGTCAGCTTGCCGGTAGCATCTTCCGCGGAGGCGGTGGTGGCGCCGAGGCCGGCGACGCCGAGCATCGTGGCGGCTGCGAGGACGCCCGCCGCTACTTTCCTGACTAGTGACTTCATCACTGTTCCTTTCTCTGTACTGCATCGGTCCCGGTCGGGGCCGGTTCGAGTTGGTTACATTGGTTGCCCCGCCGCCGTGCGACGGCGGGAAGTCTGGTTATCGGGTGTGCCGACCGCGTTTGCGGCCGACCGGCAGCGCGGTTCCCGCGCCCGCTCCCCCGGCCGCGGCCGGTTCCATGCGGTTGGCGCGCAGGTACCATGCGGTGCCGAGGGCGAGCATGAACACGCCGAGCATGACGAACAGGAGCGTGCCGTTGCCGCCGGTCTCGGGCAGGGGCGAGAAGTTCGTGACGGTGGCCACATACTTGCCGTCCTTGTCCGTTCCGTACTTGACGGACACCGAGTAACCGGCCTCGGCTGGGGTCTTCGTCTCAGCGTTGCCATCCGTGTCGCCGGAGGCGTAGGTCATGTTGAGCTCCTTGACGGTGTACGTGTAGTAGCGCGTCACGTCCTCGCCGTTCGGGCCGGAACCCTTGTCGACGAAGGCGACCGGCAGGCCGGTGAGCTTCGTGCGCCACGTGTCGCTCCACGCGGAGCCGTTCTCCTTGGCGGTCATGGTCACCGTGAACGGGTTGTCCCGCTCCTCGGTGGCGCAGTCGTCCTTGAAGCATTCGAGCTTCCCGGCCTTGACCTGTTCGCCCGCCGCATTCGTGTACGTGGCGGTCACCTCGAGGGTGATGGCGTCGGGGCGTTCCAGCTGGCCGTTGCGCCACACCTTCTGCAGGGTGAGGTCCACGGTCTTGCAACCGTCCTTGCCGCACGGGTCCTGGCCGTCGTCCGGTTCGGGGGTGAGTCCGCCGTTGTTGTCGGTCACGGTCGCGTCGAGCATGAGCACTGCCTTGGCCGGGGACTGGTAGGCATCGAGCTTTGTGCTGCTGCCATCAGCCACAGTCACGGCATCCTTGATGCCAACCCATGTGGTACCAGCGTCGCCGGATGCGGAGCTGTGCACAGCGCTGCTGTCGTATGTGTTGACCACGTCGAACAGCTTCACTTCCCAACGATCGAGTCCGGTGTTCAGCGCATCGTCTGCCGTGTTCTTCTGCGAGAAGATCTTGTTGCCGTCCTGTGCGGAGGTGCGGGCCTCACTAGCGTTCGCGGCCGCCTTGCGGTAAATGCGATAGGTGTTGTATGCCTTGTCGCCGTTGCCGTCATCGACCGGTCCGAGGATGTCGCTCATGGTGTTGAAGTCCCATACGGACTTGAGTTTGGTGTTCGAGAACGGGTCGACCAGTCCGCTGGCACCGCGGATCGTGTCGGCGTAGACCATGTGGTCGTCTGCCAGCACGCCCTCGTCGTTCAGTCCGGCGAAGCCGCCCGTGTAGCCTGTGGAAAGATCCTTCACACCGTCGGTATCCTGAGTTGCCCCTCCGCCGAACACGTCATAGCCATTGGCGATGCCCGTTACGGTGGACTGTTCCACGCGAGTACGGTTGCCCTTGATGAGCTGGACGGTCAGGTTGCTGCCCGACCCATCCATATCAATGCCGTCTTTGCTGCAAGGCAGTTTGATGACACTATCGCCGATGGTGACAATCGCCACATCGGTCTGCTGCTGGTTTTCATCATCAGCCTTGGACAGAGCAACGCTCACCTTCAGTCCGAACAGGTTCACGTACAGCACGTCGCCTTCCGAAAGCACCTTGAGATCGAATACCTTGCCGAAGATGGCCGGGAACCACTTGCCTAAATCGATGACGCCGACCTGTTCCGCCTTGTCGAGGTACAGGAGCTTGACCAGCGCGTTCACCACTTGCAGCAGCAGTTCCACAAGTACAGAGTTGACCTTCGCGTCAACCAAATAGGCACGGCTGGTTTCACCGACGAATCCGCCGGCAATCTCACCGCTAGTGACCTTCTTGAGATTGTCAGACGTGCAGCCCTTCACCCTAGCCAAATCCACGTATCCAACAAAACCGCCTGCGACCTCACGTCCGGTAGCCTTGTCGGTGGCTTTGCCGTAATTGTCGCCATGGTGTGTGGCGGTGACGGTATAACCGTCCGGGATGCCGGTGACGCGCGAATCGCCAACGTGCGAGCCCCAGATGTCAAGTACGCCGGCCGTGGCACCAAGCAGATTGAGCGCATCCGTGCCGAGTTGTGCATTGTCGGCGGCGACCGTGCCGGATTTGCCAAGATGCCCGATGAAGCCGCCCACGTAGTTCACGCCGGTCACACTGTTGAGGTTGGTGACCGCAGACTGCTTCACAGAGCCATTGATCAGTCCACCGCCGAAGCCGCCGACCGCACCGGTGTAACGCTTCGAGTCAAGCATGCCCTTTGTGGTGGAATCATGGGCGACAATCTGGATGCCGTCGCTCACACCGTTGACCTGACCGTCATAGATGAAGGTGCGGAATGCTTCGAGCACGCCCACGTTGCCGACCTTGAGCAGTTTGAGCAGCAGGTTGGTATCCTGCTTATCGCCGGCCTCGCCGCCGCCGACGGAAGCGACGCTGGATACATCAGCAAGACCAAAGAAGCCACCGGCGTATTGCCCGCCTTCGACAGCGCGCAGCCCGTTAACAGTAAGAGAAGCCGGGTCATTGTTCGGATCCGCTTCACTGCCGGTGCCTTTGGCGGAATCCTTGTCACCGAGGATCGAGGCCTGCAACGAACCAGCGAAACCGCCGGCGTTCAGGGCATACTTGGTTGTAGTATTACCCTTATCGTCCTTGCTCTCATATGCGCCATTGACCGTGTATCCCCATGCCGGGTCATCCGAGCTCACATGTGCACCGCGAATCGTCGTAACCGTGGCCTGCAATACGCTGACCAGACTTGCCGGGTTCGATACCAGCGAGTCGAGGATTCCTTGCAGGAATCCCTCGGACGCATTGGTGTCCACATCCGCAACCGCACCGGCAGTGGCCACGCCGATAAATCCGCCGACATTGTTGCGCCCTTCCACCTTGCGCAGGTTGGAAACGTTGGCACCGGCAGCGGTGACACCCTCAACAAGCTTCTGGCCGTTCTGGTCGAGATCGCCCCAGATCTGGCCACCGACCGCGAGACCGGCATAGCCTCCGGCATTACCGGTACCATGCGTGATGTCTTCACCGGTGGCCACGACCTTCATACCCTTGCGGTAGCCGGCCACGCTCGAAGATTTGACGACGGGCACAAATACCTGTGCCACGTCGAGCATCTGTCCCAAATCAAGTTTGATGCCTTTGTCGCCGAATAGTTGGATAGAGCCGAACGAGGATGCCGAGCCGGATTCCATCGTGCCTGCATAACCGCCTGCCGCACGCATGGCAGAGACGGTCTTGACATCCATCGACTGGCCATCGGTGATCGTGCCGGTGCGCATCAGACCGACGTGTCCGCCGGCGACGCCGGAATCATGCAAGTTCGCGCCAGTCCGATACTCCGCACGTCCTGCGACGACGTTGAATCCGAAGATGTAGGATTCGAGGAACTTGTCCAGGGAATCCTGGTCGGTAACAGAGCCCGCACCATCAGCCGTGGTCACATCGGTGAATTCCTTGCCATACGCACCGTACTTGCCGATGTTGTCGACCCACGTCTTCCACTGGTCGTAGCTCATATTGCGCAGCGGACCAGTGACCTTCGAGTGCTCCTCGGTCGGGTAGACCACGGACAGCACGCCGGCGAGGTTGCCGGCCTTGATGAGACCGCCGAGCAAGGAGAGCGAACCGCCTTCAGCGGTATCGGCCGCTTCCATGAAGCCGGTGTAGCCGCCGGCGATTTCGGCACCGTATACGCTGCGGATGCGCGCGGCATAGGCTACGCGTTGCGGCCCGTTGTATTTGCCGTCGGTGTTCTCCTGCTTCCATGCTGCGGTGTTGTTGCCCCAGATATGGCCGCCGCGGTTACGTCCCGCATAGCCGCCGGCCATGCCGCGGCGTGTGGTCGTATCCGATGCCGCCTGTGCGCGCACCGCGCCGCCGCACACTGTGGCATCGGTCGAGCTGTTGCGAATCGTCGGCACGAAGTCCTGCACGAGCGAGAGCAGGTTGTCGAGGTTGACGAGCTTCTTGAGCACGCTGCCGTCGCCGAGTACGTTTGCCACGGCTCCCGGCTGCATGGTGCCCACGTAGCCGCCGGCCGAAACCTGGCCGATGATGTATACGAACTCATGCGAGCTCGAGTCCTGGATATGGCCGCCTTCGATGTCTCCGGCGAAGCCGCCGGCCATACCCAGTGGATCGGGCTTGTTGTTGGCGTTCCTATGGTCTGCCGTGCCGGCCAGCACGGAGTATCCGCCGATGCCGCCGGTCACATCGGAATGTTCAATCGTCGAGACGACGACATCCAGCACACTGAGTACATCGTTGAGATTGACGTTCTGGCCGAGCAGGCTCAAGCCGCCGCCCACGGCCGCCGCCGAGCCGATGTCCATTTTGCCGATGTAGCCGCCGGCATACCGAGCGGCGGTGACTGCATACGAGCTGTCTTTGCTCAGATAGGTGTCGTCGATGGATCCGGTGGTTTCCAGATTCTTCGGTGCCTTGACATCAGTACGGCGCAGTTGGGTCACACTGGAATGGGACACCTGCACACCGGAACCGTATCCAATGTAGCCGCCGGCGGAACCGGATTGCGTATCGGACTGATCAAATCGGGTGGCGGAAACGGTGAAGCCGGGATCATCCGGGTCGGAAATCTTGTTACCGCTAGTTGCCTCCACGGTGGTGGCATCGGAATGCACACCCGCGTAGGAGATGAACGGCACATAGCCCTGCACCACCTGCAACAGGTTGGCGAGATCCACCGTACCGAATTTGCCGAGCAAACTCAGGCCGCCGTTGCCAGCCGAAGCGAGCGCGCCGGAAACGACCTTGCCGCCGAAACCACCTGCGTATGCGCCGCCGGTCACATGGTCGAGGTTGACAACGGCCACGGGGTTGGCTTGAACGCGGGACTGCACGTCTGCCAGCGTTGAGTCGTTCTCGAGATCGGTTTCGGAGAACTGATTGACCTTGCCGCTTTGGAAGTTTCCCGCATAGCCGCCCGCGATATCACCTTCGACGTAACCGCCGTTGACGTACGTCACGGTGGTATCCGTATAGCTTGGAATCAGATACGGCATGGCACCGAGCAGGTCGTTCACGGACAGCAGTCCGCCCTTGATGAGGTTGTCCAATACGCTGGAATCATCGGCGTTGCTAAGTGCGTCGGCGAGGCCGCCGGTGGTGGAGAAGCCCACGAAGCCACCCGCTATGCCATCGGATGTGCTGGTATCGGCCGTGACCGACTTGAGGTTCGTCACATGGCTTTCGCGGGTCTTGGTGCTGTTGGCCTGGCCGTAGAAGCCGCCCGCAGCGTAATCGGTGGTCTCGTTGTTCTCGTTCTTGCCGGTCGCCTTGACCGTGAATCCGTTGGCGATGCCGTTCACATTCGATGCAGTGACTGCAACCGAAGAATATTGGGCAACCGATAGCAGACCGGAAAGCTTGATAAGCCCAAGCACATTGAGACCGCCAGCACCGATGGCGTCGCCTGGTCCAGAGAAGCCAATAAAACCGCCGGCTTCTCCCTTGGCCGAGACCGTGGCCAGATTGGTAAGGTTCGTGTTGGCCACGTCGCCGCCGGTGGCGCATCCGATGGCACCGCCCGCATAGTATGAACCGGCCTTCACCGTCAAACCGGATGCCGGAGCGGTGACAGACATGTTCTCCACGGTGAACGCGGCAAACTGGTCGAACTTCTTGAGCGTGGCGATATCGCCAATTTTCACCACACTGTTGAGCAACCCAGCTACCGTTGTCGGTTGCAGATTGCCGGCGATGCCACCCGCGTAGGAGCCCGTGGCCGTGACCGATTCAAGGCCTTCTATGGTGGTGGAGCGCTGCTGAGGGAAGTCACGAGGATTGTTGTACTTCCAGAATGTGAGATTCTGAAGGCGGTTCCGCGAGGAATCACCGATCACCGTACCCGAACCTTCGCCCACAAGGCCGCCCGCGTAATCACCGCCGGCAGCAACTGTGAGGGAGCCCTTCATCTGCGTGCCGAGAATCACAGAAGGATTCACACCGACGATGGATAGCAGTTCTCCTGCACCGTTATCGCTGCCGCTCAGCAATTTAGTCACAGCCTTGGTGAGCTGTTTCAACAGCGATGCATTCGTGGTATCGTCCGTACCGAGTTCCAGGCCCCATCCCACGGAGGCGAATCCGGTGAATCCTCCGGCGTGGGATTTATCAGTAGACACGGCAGCCGTGGCTGAAATCGTATTATTGACCGCGTAGGCATTGGCCATCGCGCCGTTGAAGCCGCCGGCGTAGTCTTCGGCCTGCACGGTGATCTTAGCGTCACCGTTTACCGTCAGGCCACTGTTTTCGATGAGGCTCTGCGGACGCAGCGCAGACAACAAGTCGACGCCAAGCGAGTTAATCAGACCGCCCACGTTGCCGTTGCGACTTATTCCGGCAAAACCACCGGCATATTGCGTTGCCCGCACGGTGAAACCATTCGTGCTCGTCATCGAAGAGTTCTCAATGATTGCACCAATCTGCGCACCGACAAAGCCGCCGGCCTGCGGGTTGTCCTTGTTGCCGATCACCACGTTCTCTTTGAACCCGTTCACCGAACTATTCGAGATAACCGGGTTGTAGTAGCCAACCGGAATCAAGGCATTCAGCCCGAGCGTGCCGGACAGCAACCAGTCCACCAAATCGCCCAGCCCGAGGAACGGGATGACACCCAAGATCTTCGAGAGTACATTGGTGAGCGCTCCTACGATGCCGGAGACTGCATCGTATCGGGTTGCGCCCTCAACATATCCCACGAAACCACCGGTCATACGGCTTACGCTAGATACCGAAACATCTGCTACCTCGCAGTCCGTAACCTTGGTGTCCCCGTAGATACGGCCGGCAAATGCACCCGTGGCGAGGTTGGAAGGATTGTCTTTGTGCAGGGTGAGCAGACCTTGAAGATTGAGGTCAAGATCTACTTGTCCGAATGTCAATAGTTTTAGCGCCGCCAACAGTGCGTCGAGCAGTGATCCCACTGCCGAAGTGAGCATACCGAGCAAGGTCGCCGGAATATACGATTCACTCGTATGATTCGTCACCGACACATCCTGCAGCTTGAGGTTCGACACCACGGCCGTACCGGCGCTACCCAGACTGTTGCTGTTCATCACGGTCTTGTTCGTGATCGAGGCGAAGAAGCCGATGCCCTGCTGCTTGCTGACGTCCAGCTGCTTGCCCTGTTGATTGACGACCACATGGCTGATGACCGGCCGAGCTGCTGTGGTATGCTCCACGCTTGCGCCATCCGCGCCGACAGCCTTCCACAGGCTAGCCACAGCGTCTGCGCTATTGGAGACCGCGCCGAGCATGGTGCCGGAGAACATGAGCGGAGTCCACTCAGTACTGGCGGTATCCGCCGCGTTCTTGGACAAATCGATGTCACGGAAGATCAGATAATTCGCATCGGCCGAATATGTCAGACCAGTGTTGGCGGCAGAGTAGTCCGCTTGCGTACCATCAGCACCCACGCCGTAATACCTGATGCGGGTCTTATCAGCGTCCACTTTCGTACGACATATCGCCAGCGAATTGTCATAGTCGGAGGCATCAGCATTGCGCAAGGTATCCGAATCGGCAAGATCGGCGTCACCGGCGTATTCAGTGGACGACGCGCCATCTACCCAGTGGTAGCCAGAGAGTCCTTGCCCGGTGCAGGTCTGCGTGACCTTGTTGATGCGGCCAATAACCTTCTTGCCAGAACCAATCGCACGCAGCTGCTGCTCGTTACCAATCAGGATGTAGGTCTTGCCGTTGATCTCCTTGGTGACCTGACCTTCAAAGTCACGGCCGCCAAGCGCCGTCGCGGCGACCTGCACATCGGCCTTCGCCGGCGATTGATCCGCCTCAGTCGAAGAATCGTTCTTGGCACCTTGAGAAGAAGTATCAGTCGGAGCCTGCGTTTGGGTTCCGTCATTAGCGGGATTGCCAGCAGCAGCCCCTGCTGCGGCATCCGCCTTGTTGCCTGCCTCACCATTTGAGGATTCGGAAGAACCACCGGTAGTGGAAGATGAAGAAGATGAATCTTGCTGGACTTCCTGATTCGTTTCAGAAGGTGCTGGCGCACCGTTTGATGTATTGGCCTCTTCTGACGTCTTATCGTCAACATTGACATTGCGAGCAGAAGGAGCAGCTACGACAGTATTATACCCCCCCCCCCAAGAATTACGGAGTGGCGGGTTCTAGTGATCGTTGCAACACCTGACCTACCGCAAGGAGGGTCAGGTGACCAGAAGCCACCGAAACGAAGACCGTGGCGGGGAACACCGTTGGACGTTCAACGGCGTCGAATATCCGACGAGGAAGCTGATGTGCGAGGCGAGACGCGCCGAGTACGTGCGCCTGCTGGCCGAGGAAGGCATGAACTTCACCCAGGCCGCGCACGCGGTCGGCGTCTCGAAACGCACCGGCAAGGCGTGGCGCAACGGCAGGACGCGCGCCACGGGAAGGAACGAGAAACCCCTGGTGGACTGGTATCGTTCCACCATGGACAAACCCAAGACCCTCCATCCGCGCTACCTGAGCCAGGAGGAGCGCATCCAGATCGCGGACCGTCTGCGTCTGGGCGATTCGATCCGCGCCATCGCCCGCCTGCTGGGCCGCGACCCCGGCACGGTCAGCCGCGAGGTCGAGCGCAACAGGAATCCCGAGTCCGGCGGTTACGAGCCTTACCGCGCCCAGCAGAAGGCCGCGGACCGGCTCAAACGCCCCAAACCGCGCAAGGCGGCCGAGGGCACGCGACTGTGGGACGAGATCGCCGCCGGGTTGCGCAGGCATTGGAGCCCGGAGCAGATAGCCAACCGGCTGAGGCTGGACTTCCCGGATAATGGGGATATGCACGCGAGCGTCGAGACGATCTACCAGGCCATCTACCTGCAGGCCAGGGGCGAACTCAAGCAGGAGCTGAAACGCGCCATGAGGCAGGGGCGAACCGCCCGCAGACCCCAAGGCGGCCAAGGCCGCAAACCCCGTTTCCGCGAACCCATGGCCATGATCTCGGAGCGACCCCCGGGAGATCGAGGACCGGGCGGTCCCGGGCCACTGGGAGGGCGATCTCATCACCGGCAGCCGCAACAAAACGCGCCATCGGCACGCTCGTCGAGCGCACCGACCAGGTTCACGATCCTGCTGCACCTGCCCGACGGGCACGACGCCGAACACGTCCAGCAGGCCATCATCGACAAGATGCAGCACCTGCCCAAACTCCTGCGCAACAGCCTGACCTGGGACCAGGGAGCGGAACTCGCCCTGCACAAACGGATCGGCGCCTCGCTGGACATGGCCGTCTACTTCTGCGACCCGCACTCCCC
>ENA-OQNJ01000268-OQNJ01000268.1-human-gut-metagenome-genome-assembly--contig:-NODE-268-length-13886-cov-3.141798_pt1 | contig 13886 bp, 13 predicted proteins | sample MGYA00242630_ERZ504882 | MGnify/ENA primary metagenome ERZ504882 (study PRJEB26092, sample SAMD00036408) | human gut metagenome | host: Homo sapiens | study: EMG produced TPA metagenomics assembly of... | reverse complement strand
AAAAGAAATCATGACATTTGTCTATAGAAAATTAAAAATTTCGACAAGAAATTTTCAGATTCTTTTCGTTTCTTTCTTGCATTCTACTTGATAATATTGTAACATTTAGGATGTTTCCATATTATGAGGCGACATTTCCGCCTACAAAATTCAAAAGGAGAGAAAACTATGGAAAAGTTTAGCAAGCTGATGGAAAACACATTCAAGCTGCGGGAAAATGGAACAACGGTCAAAACCGAGATCATCGCCGGTGTCACCACGTTCATGACGATGGCGTACATTCTTGCCGTCAACCCGAACATCCTTTCCTCCACCGGCATGGACCACGGCGCTGTCTTTACCGCAACGGCTCTGGCAGCCTTCCTTGGCACCCTGCTCATGGCACTTTTCGCCAATTATCCATTCGCTCTGGCACCAGGAATGGGCCTCAACGCCTATTTTGCCTACACCGTTGTTCTCGGCTACGGATATAGCTGGCAGGCAGCCCTGACCGCCGTTTTTGCAGAAGGTATCATCTTTATTGTACTTTCTCTGACCAACGTCCGTGAGGCGATCTTCAACTCCATTCCGGTCAGCCTGAAATCTGCAGTCAGCGTCGGCATCGGTCTGTTCATCGCATTCATCGGACTTCAGAATGCAAAAAATTGTACTGCCGAACTCTTCAACCGTGGCAGGCCTCTATTCCCTGTCTTCCTACAATGCCAACCTGCAGTCTGCAGCCACATTAAACGGAACAGAGTATGTGGCAGGAACGTTTAACGATGTCGGAATCACCGTTCTGCTCGCAGTCATCGGTGTTATCCTCACCGCCGTTCTTGTCGTACGCAATGTAAAGGGAAACATCCTCTCGGGGAATTCTTGCAACCTGGATCCTCGGCATGATCTGCCAGGCATGCGGTCTCTACGTTCCGAACCCGGCAAACGGCTTCTACAGCCTGTTCCCGGAGTTTTTCCAACGGACTTTCCATTCCAAGCCTTGCCCCGATTTTCGGAAAACTGGATTTCTCCATTCTGAAAACAGGCGAGTTCTTCGTGATCATGTTTGCATTCCTGTTTGTCGATATGTTTGATACCATCGGAACTCTGATCGGTGTATCTTCCAAGGCAAACATGCTCGACAAAAACGGAAAACTTCCGCGCATCAAGGGCGCGCTGATGGCAGATGCTGTTGCTACCTGCGCAGGTGCTGTTCTTGGTACTTCTACCACAACAACTTTCGTTGAGAGTGCTTCCGGCGTTTCCGAAGGCGGCCGTACCGGTCTTACCGCTGTTACCACTGCAATCCTCTTCGGCCTCGCTCTGTTCCTCTCCCCGATCTTCCTTGCCATCCCGTCCTTTGCAACGGCTCCGGCACTGATCGTGGTAGGCTTCTACATGCTGACCAACGTAGTCAACATTGATTTCAGTGATCTTTCCGAGGCGATTCCGTGCTACATCTGCATCGGAGCTATGCCGTTCTTCTACAGCATTTCCGAAGGTATTGCCATGGGAGTTATCTCCTACGTTGCAATCCAGATCCTGAGCGGAAAAGCAAAAGAAAAAAAGATCAGCGTGATCATGTACATCCTGGCTGTTCTGTTTATCTTAAAATACCTTCTTCTGTAATGGCTTTTTAACGATACAGAACCGCATAAAAAGGCTCCTGTCCCACAGATTTTATTCTGTGAAACAGGAGCTCTTTTTATGCTCTGAATCAAAAATTTTTATTCTGCCAGGGTCCGGTAAAAGCAGGTGCGGTTTCCGGTGTGGCACGCTGCGCCGACCTGTTCTACTTTGGCAAGGATTGTATCGTTGTCGCAGTCGATCAGAAGCTGTTTTACATACTGCACATGGCCGGAGCTCAGTCCCTTCGTCCAGAGCTCATTGCGGCTTCTGCTCCAGTACGTCATTTTTCCAAGGCGCAGTGTCGTCTCAAACGCTTCTTCATTCATGTAGGCGAGCATCAGCACTTCGTCATTTTCCGCATCCTGTACAACAACCGGAACCATGCCGTCGCTGTTTGTCTTAAAATCCGCCCAGGTAAAATCACATTTTAATGCTTGTTTCATCTCTTGTTCTCCTCTTTTTCTGCTCTTACAGGCTGCCCTTGGTCGAGAGCACGCCGGCAATTCTCGGATCGAAGGAAGTTGCCTCATCGAGTGCCTTCGCAAATGCTTTGAACATCGCCTCGATGATGTGGTGGTTATTTCCGCCGTCAAGCACTTTGATATGCAGATTCATCTGCGCCGCATAGGAAACGGCGTAGAAGAATTCTTTTACCATCTCGGTCTCCATCTCTCCTACTTTCTCCCGTGTAAATTCTGCCTGGAAAGAGAGATACGGTCTGCCGCAGAGGTCAACGGCCGAGAGCACCAGTGTCTCGTCCATCGGAAGGATTCTGTCGCCGTAGCGGCGGATGCCCTGTTTGTCGCCGACTGCCTCGCGGATTGCAGTTCCGAGCACGATACCGGTGTCCTCGATCGTGTGGTGGCCGTCTACATCAAGATCTCCGTCTACAGAAACGGAAAGGTCGAAAAGACCGTGGCGGGCAAAGCCGTCGAGCATATGGTCAAAAAAGCCGATGCCGGTGTGGATGTCGCTCTTTCCCGTTCCATCCAGATTTAATGTCATGCGGATCTTTGTTTCTTTTGTCACGCGTTCTACGCTGGCTGTTCTGTTCTCCACTTACTCTTCCCCCTCAAAACGGACGGCAATCGAATTGGCGTGTGCCGTCAAGCTCTCTGATTTTGCAAAGCTCTCGATATCCTCGTGGATCTCGGAAAGGGCTTCTCTGGAATAATAGATGATGCTGGATTTCTTCACGAAATCGTCTACGGACAGCGGGGAGAAGAATTTTGCGGTTCCGTTCGTCGGCAGGATATGGTTCGGGCCGGCAAAATAGTCACCGAGAGGCTCGCTGGAGTTCTCGCCGAGGAAAATAGCACCGGCGTTATGTACCTTCATCATATCCTCAAACGGGTTCTTCGTCACGATCTCGAGGTGCTCCGGTGCGATGGCATCTACGGTGTCGATCGCTTCCTGATGCGAATCGGTGACAAGGATGTAGCCGAAGTTGTCCAGTGATTTGGAGATGATGTCGCTTCTGGAGAGGACTTTTAAGAAACCGTCTACCTCTTCACTTACCTTCTCTGCCAGTTCCTGGGAGGTGGTAATGAGGATCGCACTTGCAAGCTCATCATGCTCAGCCTGGCTTAAGAGATCGGCTGCCACGAACCGCGGATTTGCAGTCTCATCAGCAAGGACAAGAATCTCACTTGGGCCTGCGATGGAGTCGATGCTGACATTTCCGTATACGGCTTTCTTTGCAAGGGCAACGTAGATGTTTCCAGGTCCTACGATTTTATCGACTTTCGGAATGCTCTCGGTTCCGTAAGCAAGGGCTGCAATTGCCTGTGCACCGCCGATTTTAAAGACGCGGTCCGCACCGGCTTCTTTTGCTGCCGCAAGGACAACCGGGTTGACTTTTCCGTCTCTGCCGCACGGCGTTGTCATGCAGATTTCTTTGACTCCTGCCACTTTTGCCGGAAGAATGTTCATCAGAACGGAGGACGGATACGCTGCCTTTCCTCCCGGAACGTATACGCCGACACGGTTCAGGGCGGTCAGCTTCTGGCCAAGCATCGTTCCGTTCTCGGTAGAGGTGAACCAGCTGTTCTGTTTCTGTTTTTCGTGGAATTCACGGATATTTTTCATGGATCTGCGGATGACACCGATCAGCTCTGGATCTACGATGTTGTACGCTTCATCAATCTCTTCCTGTGTTACTTCTACGGTAGAAGCATCGAGTACCGCGTGGTCGAATTTCTCGGTATATTCGAAAACGGCTGCGTCTTTTCTTGTTTTTACATTCTCAATGATCTCCTGCACGGAAGCCTCGTACGTTCCGTACTGTGTCGGGCTTCGTTTCAGCATATTCTCCAGAATATTTTCTGTAGTCTCTTTTGTCAGTTTTACGATTCTCATACCAGTGCTCCTTTCAGATCCTGAATTAATTTAGTAATTCTCTCATTTTCCATCCGCATGCTCACCTGGTTGACAACCATGCGCGCAGACAGCGGGCAGACCTCCTCGAGAACGGTCAGGCCGTTTTCCCGTAAAGTGCTTCCTGTCTCTACAATATCCACAATCACTTCGGAAAGTCCGACAATCGGTGCCAGCTCGATCGAGCCGTTCAGCTTGATCATCTCAACGGTCTGGTGCTTGCGGTTGTAGAAGTAATCCTTGGCAATGTTTGGGTACTTCGTTGCCACACGGATCTGCTGGTTGTGCTGCAGCAGCTCACGCGCGGATTCCGGTCCGCAGACACACATGCGGCACTTGCCGTAGCCAAGGTCCAATACCTCGTAGAGGCGTCTTCCTTCCTCCAGAATCGTGTCCTTTCCGACGATTCCGATATCCGCTGCGCCGTACTCCACATAGGTCGGCACATCCGGACCTTTGGCGAGGAAGAAACGGAGCTTATGCTCTTCGTCCGTGAAAATCAGCTTTCTCGTATCTTTAGTTTTTCATTTCATCGCAGGTGATGCCGACTTTTTCCAGCAGCTCCAGCGTCTGGTACGCCAGGCGTCCTTTTGTCAGTGCAATGGTCAAATATCTCATCTTTTTCGTACCCTTCCTCTCCTACAGCTCCACCGGCTGTACTTCTCCTGTCGACAAATCGATAGCAAGCACCGAATCGCTCTTCTGAATATAGACAATGCCGCCGAACTGGTTCTTTCTGCCGTATTCTTCATAATCTGCAAGAACCTTGTCCCTTGCAAAGCAGACCAGCGCGACATCCATGCCCTTGCTTCTGTGCTCGTTAGCAAGTTTTACGGCCAGCGGCTGAAGAAAATCCGGGTAGAGCAGCATCGTTTTCGTATTGGCAATCGGAAGAGAAATTTTCTGGCGCTCCAGTGCATTCATCAGAGATTCCATGACAGTACAGAATCCGATCGCCGGCGCTTTCTTTCCGAAGTGCTGCAGCAGTGCATCGTAGCGGCCGCCTTTTACGATCGGCTCGCCGGTGCCGTAGGTGTAGGCCTGGAAAATAATACCAGTGTAGTAATGGAATTTGCTTAAAAGGCCGAGATCGAAGAAGACGTATTTTTCATAGCCGTAATCTTTAACGATCTCATAGATCGTAGCCAGACGATCGAGTGCCTCTCTTGCCGCCGGATTTCTTGTAAGGCCTTTTGCCTTTTCGAGAATCTCTGCATTTCCGAACAGCTGCGGAACATCACGGAGTGCTTCAAACAGATCACTTCGAAGGTTCTGTTTTGCCAGCAGCTCCTCGGCGCCAAAATGATTTTTAATGGAAATCAGTTCTTTTAATTCGTTCAGAACATCCTCGGCGAGAGCAGCTTCCTCGGCGAGCGCCTGGAAGAAACCTACGTGGCCGATGCTGATCTGGAAATCGGTAAGACCGGCATCCAGCATAACTTTTACGGTCATCGCAATGATCTCTGCGTCTGCCATTGCGGAATCATCGTTTAAGAGCTCGACACCCATCTGGGTGGACTCTTTTAAGCGGCCCTGATAGCTGCTGCTGTTGACGAAGCTGCTTCCTCTGTAACAAAGGCGGATCGGCATCGTCTCTTCCATGAAATACATGGAGGCTGCGCGTGCAATCGACGGGGTAAAGTCCGGACGGAGCACAAGGGTGTTGCCGTCGCGGTCAAAGAATTTGTAGAGCTCGCGGGACGGTGTTGTTCCCACTTCTCTTCCGAATACATCAAAAAACTCGAACGTCGGTGTTTCAATATCCTGATATCCAAACGCATGAAATACCTGCTCAATCTGATTCTCCAGGTATAATTTTTTCGTACATTCCTGATTGTAGACATCCCGGACGCCTTCCGGGGTATGAATTAATCGATCCATGTTTTGTTGTCCTCACTTTTTCGCTTTAGTTCGCTACCATATTACCATATTGAATTTAAAACTATGGTTAGTATATCGGAAAACATTTTCCCTGTCAACCCAAAATTTTAATCCGCTTTCGAATCCCGTATCTCCAGATCCTTCTGGATTCCGTTCAGGTACGGGACGAGAACGCTGCTTCCCGTTCTGGGAAGGAAGAATGACGTTTCAAGCTCGGTGTAGGAAAAATGCTTCTTTCCGCCGTTCTGTCCGCGGTCCCAGAAGGTTTTCATCGTTTCATACCGCAGGTAATAATATTCGTCCCGCGCCGTAAAATACAGCAGCAGGAAGGAAATACCCCCCCTGCTGCTCGAAATCTTTCATAAACGTAACCTGGTGCTCGTGGATGTTTGCGAGCGGAAAGGAATCCGTTTTGCACTCTTTTGCATCGAAGCAGACGGGAATGCCCTGTACAGCGCCGATGTAATCAACGGTACTCTTCTTTTCAAAATAAGCCAGCGTGATGTGTCTGCTCTCCTTATCTATTTTGATCGGGGTGATCGGCGTCGGCACCTTCTGGATCAGTGCCAGATGCCTGTCACGGTACTGCTCGTTTGTGCGGTTGATCATTTCCTCCAGCGTTGATCCGCGGAGTCCCCTCGATGTCCATGCCATAATTCCTGTCCTCGTCTTCGTTCTGTTCTTATTCAATCAGAGAAATTTTGTTCAGCGGCCAGTAGCGCAGAAAGGCCTTGCCGATGATCTTGTCTTTCTCTACGTACGGATTCAGCCAGTAGCGGGGAATCCTTTGATACGTTCCGGTTGTCGCCGAGCATAAAGTAGCAGCCCTCCGGCACCTCATACGGTCCGAAATCGCCGACCGGTGTTTCCGGGCAGAAATCATCGCGCAGCGGCTCGGTGGAATCGTTGATATACACCTTTCCGTCGCGGATCGTAACCGTCTCTCCCGGCAGTCCGATGACGCGCTTGATAAACTTCTGCTTCTCGTCGTCCGGATAATAGAAAATAACGATGTCATACCGCTGCGGATCGCTCTTTACATAAGCAAGGCGGTTACCGAAGATCTGGTCTCCGGTCATAATCGTGTTTTCCATGGAAGGAGATGGGATTCTTGCGTTGATGACAATGACCTGCTCCACAAAAACAACGACTGCCACGACAATGGCGATCATTTTTACATATTCCCAGATTTCCCGTCCGATGCTCGTCTCCTCCGTTTTTCTTGGTTTTGTTTCTTTCTTTTCGTTGTCTTTTCGGCTCATAATCCTTCTCCCGTCAAATGTTCTCCCTGTAAAATCCGGCGCACGGATGATGGCAGGGGCGCTGTAAAGGTTTTTCCGGACAGATCCGATAAGGTGCCCGTAAGCTCTGGAAATACCGCCTTCCACGAATGGAGAAGTTGGTATTTCAGTCCGTATTTTTCCCGGAAGCGGCGGTTAAACTCCGCATCCCCGTATTTCGTATCTCCCGCAAGCGGATGACCGATGCTCGCGAGATGGCTGCGGATCTGATGGCTCTTTCCGGTCACCAGCTCAACCTCCAGCAGCGTACAGCCTCTTCCGGCACAGAGCGGCCGGTATGCGGTTTCTATGTAAACAGCATCTCCCTGCTGCTCTCTCTGAATCGAAACACGGTTTGTCCTCTCATTTTTTGTGAGGTATCCGCGGATCCGCTCTGTCTCTGTCACGGTTCCTTTTACAACCGCCAGATAGTATTTTCCAACAGCCCGCTCTGCGATCAGTTCTGAAAGCTGCTGCGTCGCCGCAACGGTTTTTCCGGCAAGAATCAGACCGCTGGTGTTCCGGTCCAGACGATTGCAGAGTCCGGCGCGGAACATGGTCTCCTCCCCGGCATTTTTTTCCGAAAGATAGGCGCCGAGCGCTTCGGTAAGGCTCACATCCGTCTCTTTCGCCTTCTGTGAGAGGACACCTGCCGGCTTGTTCAGGAAAATTACTTTTTCGTCTTCATAGACGATATCCAGCTTCGGATACTTTACCTGTTTTCCAGCCGCCGGTTTTTCCGGTGTTTTCCGAAATTTTTCGATGGTCTCTTCCGCCAGATACAGCCGGATCGTATCGCCTGTTTTCAGCTTTTCACTGCCGTCCGCCTTTTTCTGGTTCAGCACAATGTTTTTCTTTCGCAGCATTTTATAGAAGAAACTCTTTGGCGCCTCCTCCATATATTTGGACAGATATTTGATGAGCTGCTGCGCGCAGTCTTTTTTCTGTCACGGTCAGTTCTCTCATAGCAATGGTCTCCTACAGTGCCAGCGCCAGCATCGTGTGTTTCACCAGTTCCGTGCGGGACAGATCCGGGTACCGCTCATCCGGTTTGAAGTTTTCACTGGCGCTCTTTTCCAGCTCATCGTAGTTGCGGTTCAGGGAATCGAGGCGCTCCAGAAATGCTTTTTCCCGATCAAAAATCTTCACATGGCATTTGTAGCCGTTGGCACGGATGATCTTGTTCAGATACGTAGTGCAGTCCTCGATCTGTTTCTGGTCTTTGGCGCGCGTGGTGTAGCAGGCGATCTCCTCACCGCAGAACGCCGCTGCTTCGATCATCAGACTCGATTTTTCCTGTGTGATATACATTTCATATCCCATCAGCAGTTTTCCTTTTTTTGCCTCAATGGCATCGTACACTGCTTTGTCCACTGGCTTTTGCATAACCATCATGATAAAACCGACGGCGGCGCGGCAGCCCGGCAGACAGCCTACTACGGCGACAACCGTAAAAATGTTGCTCTTGTTTCCGTCTGCAAGCACAAGTCCGACAATAAAAACGATGGCCGGAAGGACGAACAGTCCCAGTGTCACAAGCAGTCTTTTTTTACTTTTCCCGGCGGATATAGCCGTAATCCCCTTTTCTGATCTTCATTCTTCTGTCATTTCCCTTCTTCGATAAGATCCCCGCTCATCTTCTGCGTGTTTATTTCTTTTTGTGCACGTTGCGGAGCGTCTTTTTCGGCCGTCCGCCTGTTTTGGCTTTTCCCTGTCCGGAACGGTCATTCGCCGTCTTCTGGCCAAAGCCTTTTCCGTTGGACCCTTTTCCTCTTGACGGTTTTCCTGCCTCCCCGGCCATCTTTCTCGGCCGTACGAGACATTTCGGTCCGAATCCGATCAGATCCTCCCGGTGTGTCCGGCGCAGTGCCTCGCAGACGAGCTCATAGTTCTCCGGATTCCGGTACTGAATCAGCGCACGCTGCATCGCCTTCTCATGCGGCGATTTCGGCACGTAAACCGGATCCATCGTCCGCGGGTCAAGACCGGTATAGTACATACAGGTGGAAAGTGTGGAAGGCGTCGGATAGAAGTCCTGTGCCTGCTCCGGGATAAATCCCATATCGCGGATGTACTCGGCAAGCTCCACCGCATCCTCCAAGTCACACCCCGGATGGGACGACATAAAATACGGAAGTGCGTACTGCTGCTTCCCCGTCTTTTTGTTGCACGCATCGAAGCGGCGGATAAATTCCTGATATACTTCGTGGCGCGGTTTTCCCATATAGGAAAGCACACGGTTCGAAACGTGCTCCGGCGCAACGCGGAGCTGACCGCTGACGTGATCCTTTACCAGCTCGGAAAGGAACGTCTGGTCTTTATCGGCCAGGACATAGTCAAAACGGATGCCGGAGCGGATAAAGACTTTCTTCACGCCCGGAATGTCTTTTAATTCCCGCAGCAGCTTCACATAATCTCTGTGATCTGCCACCATATTTTTACACGGCTCCGGGAAGAGACAGTTCCGGTTCGGGCAGGCGCCTTTGGTGAGCTGCTTTTTGCATGCCGGACCGCGGAAATCCGCCGTCGGGCCGCCGACATCGTGAATATAGCCTTTAAATTCTTTTTCCTGAACCATCTGCCGCGCTTCCGCCAGAATGGATTCGTGGCTTCTTGTCTGCACAACGCGTCCCTCGTGGAACGTCAGCGCGCAGAAACTGCAGGATCCAAAGCAGCCGCGGTTGCTCGTCAGACTGTATTTGATTTCTCCAAGCGCCGGCACACCGCCGTCTTTTTCATAGCTTGGGTGATAGGCGCGCATGTATGGAAGCGCATAGACATCATCCATCTCCTGCTCTGTCAAAGGACGGGAAGGCGGATTCTGTACAATGTAGCCCTGGCCCTCATACGGCTCTGCCATCGGCTTCGCATTGATGGCATCGGTATTTTTATACTGAATCGCAAAGCTCTCCGCATACGTCCGCTTGCTCTCCCGCACCTCCTCGAATGACGGCAGCACCACCGGGTCAATCAGGTGATCCAGCGTTTTGCTCCGATAAACGGTTCCCGGAATAAAGGTGATGTCATGAACGTCAATGCCGGCCGCAAGTGCATCTGCAATCGCTACGATCGAAAGTTCTCCCATTCCGTACGAAATCAGATCCGCACCGGAATCGAGAAGGACGGAGCGGCGCACCTGGTCAGACCAGTAATCGTAATGCGAAAGGCGCCGGAGCGATGCCTCGATGCCGCCGAGGATCATCGGTGTATGTTTATACGTTCTCCGGATCAGATTGCCGTACACGGTAACCGCGCGGTCCGGCCGTTTTCCCATGACACCGCCCGGCGTAAAGGCATCTGTTTTTCGGTGCTTTTTCGCCACGGTATAATGGTTGACCATGGAATCCATATTTCCGGAAGAGACAAGAAAGCCAAGACGCGGTTCACCGAAAATCGAAATGCTGTTCTCGTCCTTCCAGTCCGGCTGTGAGATGATGCCGACGGAATAGCCGTTCGCCTCGAGCACACGGCTGATGATTGCCGGTCCGAACGAGGAATGGTCCACGTAGGCATCTCCGATGACATAGACAAAGTCAAACTGTTCGATTCCCCGTTCCTTCATCTCTTCTCTTGTAATTGGTAAAAAAGGCATGCTTTACTTTCCTTTCTGTGTTTCGGCGTCCGCTATGCCAAGCGCCGCTTTTTCTTCCTGCGTCAGGAGACGGGCACTGCCCTTTGGCAGCGCCGGATCAAGTTCCAGGCTCCCCATCGACAGCCGTTTCAAATAGACGACCGTTTTTCCGACCTTCTCAAACATGCGCTTGATCTGGTGGAAGCGGCCCTCACAGATGGTAATGCGGATCCGGCTTTCAAAAATGCCAGGCTCTTTTTCTATCGTTTCCAGAATGGTAAGCTCGGCCGGAAGTGTCGGTTTGTCGTCCCCAATGTCGAGTCCTTCGGCAAATGCCTGCCGATCTTCTTCTTTCACTTTTCCGTCAATCACGGCCTCATACACTTTCGAGACATGCGATTTCGGAGAGAGCAGCCGGTGGGAAAGGGCTCCGTCGTTCGTAATCAGCAGCAGCCCTTCGGTGTCCTTGTCGAGCCGTCCGACCGGAAAGAGGTCTTTTCTTGCCGCATCACTTAAAAGATCGAGTACGGTCCGGTCACGGCGGTCCTCCGTCGCAGAGACGACACCCGCCGGTTTGTGGAGCATCCAGTATTCCATTTTCACATAGGAAATGCTGTTTCCGTCCACAGTCACCTGCGCTTCATCCGGGTCGACTTTCAGTTCCGGGGCTTTTGCCGTAATTCCGTCTACGGCCACCCGTCCCTTCCGGATCAGGGCCTTTACTTCCTGGCGTGTTCCCACACCCATGTCCGCCAGATATTTATCGAGTCGTAATTTACTCATACCATCCGCCATCCTGCATAATATTTATTCTTTAACGTTCCGTTGTTTATTTTTCCCCAGCCAAGTGGGAAATCATCCAGGCACACAAGCACCCAGCCCTTTTTCCCCTGACACTCTTCCTCGGAAAACGAGAGTGTCTCACCCTTTAAGTAGCGCATGACACGGTCATCTCCCTTGGGAATGGTCAAACACGAAACGTATTCTTCTTTTTTCAGATACGCCGCCAGCGCCTGGGACGGCTCGAGGCGGTTTTTCTTTACGGTGCCAAGCGAAAGTCCGGTCCGCAGATAGCGCAGACCCTTTGCCGCACAGACACCTTCCGGCAGAAAATAGAGCTGGTCTTTCACAAGGGCAAACGAACCATTCTTCCAGTCCATGCGCACGCCAGCAAGAAACTCTTCCGCCTCTTTCGGCAGCTTCTTTGTCGTTTCCAAAAGGCGGGAAGGCTGCCGTTTCCGGCTCTCTCCCTGCTTTTTCAGGAGCGCCACGAAATGGCCTTCTCCCTCCATCCGCTGCGGGAAAATATGAACGCACCGGGAAAGATCGCGGCCATTCACGGATACTCCCGGCGCAAACCCTTCGTAACCCGGGGTAATCTCCTGTACTTCCATATCCGGATGCGCATCCAGCAGCCCTGCGATGACCTCTTCGTTCTCCTTTACAGAAAACGTACAGGTAGAGTACAGCAGCTCTCCGCCCTCTGCAAGCATCTGATACGCCTGCTCGATCAGTTTTTTCTGGATCGGCACATAATGCTCCGGCCCATTTTCACTGTAGTAGCGCAGCATTGAGCTCTCTTTTCGGAACATGCCCTCCCCAGAGCACGGCGCGTCAAGAAGGATCTTGTCAAAAAAGGCCGGATACAAGGTTACTAATTTTTCCGGATCCTCGCTCGTCACGAGAAGACGTCCCACTCCCTGGATTTCCAGGTTGCGCAGCAACGCCTTCGCCCGCGAATTGCTGATATCGTTTGCCAGCAGCATGCCGCCCTCACCGATCCGGCTTCCCAGCTCCGTTGCCTTTCCGCCCGGTGCCGCACAGAGATCGAGCACACGGTCATCCGGCTCAATTGGAAGGCGGGATGCCGGTGTCATCGCACTCGGCTCCTGCAGATAATACAGGCCCGCATAGTAATCGGCATCCTTTGCCGGATTGCAGCTCTCTTCATCGTAATAAAATCCATTTGGGATCCACGGAACCTTCTTAAGCGGAATATCGGTCCGCCTAAGAAACTCTTCTGTCGAAATTTTTCCGTTGTTTACCCGCAGTCCTCTATGTACCGCCTCGTCAAATGTCTTGCGGTATGCCTCATATTCTTCCTCACCGAGCAGCTGTTTCATCTCCTGCTCAAAGGCTTCCGGCAGTGTGATCATATCCGTTTATCCCCTTTTGTTCTAAAGTTCGTCTGTAATTGCCTGTGCGCGGTATCCCTCTGCAATCAGATCCAGTTCTTTGTGGAACCGTTTTAACTCCTGCAGATCGTTCTGCGCATAGATGTGATAAAACTCATCCTGAATTTTTTCTACTTCGCGTTTGTTCGTCACCTTGTAAAGATTCTCGATATTATTCAGGATATCCGTGATCAGATTCCGCTGTATCTGGGAGGAATTCTGTGCATCCATAATCTCACTCCGCACAGAGGACATCTCATTATCCAGCACAATAATCGCCTTTGCAGCTGCGCTTAAGCGCTCCCGGATGTGATCCGGAATGTTTGCCTTATATTTGTACTGCAGCGAGTGCTCAATCGTCGCCCAGAAATCCATCGCCATCGTGCGGATCTGGATTTCCACCTGGATGCGCTTCGGGCCGTTCATCGTCTCCACGGTATAGTAAACAATGAGGTGATAACTCCGGTAACCGCTGTCCTTCATGTGGCGGATGTAGTCTTTCTCGCTCTTAATCTCAATATCCGACCGCTTCTGGATCAGGTCGGCAACCTTTTCAATATCTTCAACGAACTGGCAGATGATGCGGATGCCCGCGATATCCTCCACCTGCTCCTCCATCTCTTCGGGCACAATGCCCTTTCTCTGCATTTTTTCCAGAATACTGGAAACACTCTTCACACGGCCGCTCACGCTCTCGATCGGTGAGTACAGCCCTTTTCCGTGGTGCTCCTTGATCAGATGCCGGAATTTCACCTGTAATTCCTTGACAGCCAGCTCGTATGGTTCCAGAATCTCATGCCATAACAGTATATCCATGTCCCCTAATCTCCTTTTTTGCTCCTGCTTTCAGCCATTTTTCTTATCGGATGGTAAACGCTTTGGAAATTCAATCCCCACCCTGTTACTTTATGACCTGTCTTTTCTGTTTTATGACTGTTTTTCAGAAACTTTTTTGAAATAGACACGGGCAGTTTTTTATGCCTGCCGTTTCGAAAGCTG
>ENA-OQNJ01000267-OQNJ01000267.1-human-gut-metagenome-genome-assembly--contig:-NODE-267-length-13889-cov-3.090975_pt1 | contig 13889 bp, 9 predicted proteins | sample MGYA00242630_ERZ504882 | MGnify/ENA primary metagenome ERZ504882 (study PRJEB26092, sample SAMD00036408) | human gut metagenome | host: Homo sapiens | study: EMG produced TPA metagenomics assembly of... | reverse complement strand
GGCTGCCAAGAAGGATATGGCAGATATGCTTGATTATATCGACAAGCTCGAGGAGCTTGATACTTCGGGAATTGAGCCTATGAGCCACGTATTCCCTGTAAACAATGTATTCAGAGATGATGTTGTCACAAACGGTGACGGAAGTGAAGCTACACTTGCCAATGCACCGGTCAAGAAGGACGGCGGATTCAAGGTACCAAAGACAATCGGCGAATAACGGCAAGGAGGAGAAAAATGGATTTAATGTCTTTAACTGCCGTGGAACTCGGCAAGAAAATACAGGCAAAGGAAGTTACAGTGGAAGAGGCTGTAAAGGCTGCCATTGCTTCTATAAAAGCAAAAGAAGAAAAGATAAACAGCTTTGTGACAATAGACGAAGAGGGTGCACTTAAAAAAGCAGCAGAGGTTCAGGCAAAAATTGATGCAGGAGAGCTAAAAGGAGCGCTTGCGGGTGTGCCTGTAGCCATAAAGGATAACATGTGTACAAAGGGGATTCTCACCACATGTTCATCAAAGATACTCTATAATTTCATCCCGACCTACACAGCGGAGGCTGTTAAGCGCCTTGAGGATGCAGGCTGTGTCATCGTGGGAAAAACCAACATGGATGAGTTTGCCATGGGAAGCACCACAGAGACATCCGCCTTTGGAGCAACCAAAAACCCATGGAACACAGGGCACGTACCGGGCGGTTCATCAGGAGGAAGCTGTGCAGCAGTTGCAGCAGAGGAGGTGCCGTTTGCACTCGGTTCAGATACAGGCGGATCAATCAGACAGCCAAGCTCCTTCTGTGGTGTGACAGGAATCAAGCCAACCTACGGCACAGTTTCACGATATGGACTCATTGCCTATGGCTCATCCCTTGACCAGATTGGACCTATCGCAAAGGATGTCACAGACTGTGCTACAATCCTTGAGGCAATCGCTTCATATGATAAGAAGGACTCGACATCAGTAAACAGAGACGATTTGAAGTTTACAGAGGCGCTTGTCGATGACGTAAAGGGTATGAAAATCGGTATTCCAAAGGATTATCTCGGAGATGGACTTGACCCGGAGGTGAAATCGGCAATCCTTGCAGCGGCAGATGAATTAAAGAAAAAAAAAGGTGCTGTTGTGGAAGAATTTGACCTCGGACTTGTAGAGTATGCCATCCCGGCTTACTATGTAATCGCCTGCGCTGAGGCAAGCTCAAACCTTGCCAGATTCGACGGTGTCAAATACGGATACCGTACAAAGGAGTACACAGACCTTCACAACATGTACAAGAAATCGCGTTCTGAGGGCTTTGGACCTGAGGTAAAGAGAAGAATCATGCTCGGCTCTTTCGTGCTTTCATCAGGATATTATGATGCATATTACTTAAAGGCCTTAAGAGTAAAGGCACTTATCAAAAAAGCCTTTGATGATGCCTTTGCCAAATATGATGTGATACTCGGACCGGCAGCACCAACCACAGCTCCAAAGCTTGGAGAGAGCTTAAGTGATCCAATCCAGATGTACCTCGGTGATATCTACACCATATCTGTAAACCTTGCAGGACTTCCGGGAATATCGCTTCCGTGCGGCATGGACAAAAACGGACTTCCGATCGGATTACAGCTCATCGGAGACTGCTTCAAGGAGAAGAATATCATCCGCGCAGCATACAGCTTTGAAAAAACAAGAGAGCTTAAGCGCAGCACTATTGCGGAGGAATACAGTAACAAAAATACAGCAGATACCAATAAATCTGCCGGTGCACAGTAGGAAGGAGGCAAAAAGGATATGAAAAACTATGAGACAGTCATCGGACTTGAGGTCCATGTAGAGTTAGCTACAAAAACAAAGATCTTTTGCGCCTGCTCCACAGCATTCGGAGGCGCACCAAACACACATACATGTCCTGTCTGCACAGGACAGCCGGGCTCACTTCCGGTTTTAAACAAGCAGGTTGTAGAGTACGCAGTGGCAGTAGGACTTGCCACCAACTGTACCATCACACAGTACAGCAAATTTGACAGAAAGAACTATTTTTACCCTGATAACCCACAGAACTATCAGATATCACAGCTTTATCTGCCAATCTGCCGCAATGGTTCAGTGGAGATTGAGACAGCAAACGGAAAGAAAAACGTCAGAATCCATGAAATCCACATGGAGGAGGATGCCGGAAAGCTCGTACATGACGAGTGGGAGGACGTATCTATCGTAGATTACAACCGTTCCGGAGTACCTCTTATAGAGATAGTATCAGAGCCTGATATGCGCTCCGCTGAGGAGGTTATCGCATACCTTGAGACTCTGCGTCAGACCATCCAGTATCTCGGAGCATCTGACTGTAAATTGAATGAGGGCTCAATGCGTGCCGATGTTAACATCTCAGTCAGAGAGGTGGGCGCAAAGAAGTTTGGTACACGTACGGAGATGAAAAACCTTAACTCCTTCAAGGCTATTGCACATGCCATCGAGGGCGAGCGTGAGCGTCAGATAGAGCTTCTTGAGATGGGCAGAAATGTAGTACAGGAGACACGTAGATGGGATGACAACAAGGAATCATCACATGCCATGCGTTCAAAAGAGGATGCACAGGACTACAGATATTTCCCTGAGCCTGACCTCGTGCCAATCGTCGTATCCGATGAATGGATTGCACAGATAAAGGCAAAGCAGCCTGAGCTTCGTCCACAGAAGCTTGCACGCTACAAGAAGGAATACGACATCCCTGAGTATGATGCAAAGATTCTCACAGAGTCAAAGCATATGGCAGACATATTTGAGGCTGCCACAAAGCTCTGCGGCAAGCCGAAGAAGGTTTCAAACTGGCTGATGGTTGAGACAATGCGACTGTTAAAGGATAACGATATGGATGCAGATGAGATAAACTTCTCACCTGTAAACCTTGCAAAGCTTGTAGATCTGGTAGATGCAGGCACAATCAACTCATCTGTTGCAAAGGAAGTATTTGAGAAAATATTCTCGGATGATATCGATCCTGAGCAGTATGTCGAGGAGAACGGGCTTAAGAACATGAATGATGAGGGTGAGCTTAAAGCCACAATCCAGGCTGTCATCGATGCAAATCCACAGGCAGTGGAGGATTATCACAATGGCAAGAAGAAAGCTATCGGAGCACTCGTAGGTCAGACCATGAAGGCCACAAATGGCAAGGCAAATCCTGCTGTTGTCAATAAGCTTCTTATGGAGCTGTTATAATAGATATTAAGAAAATGGATCCGACAGGTCTTTTGATCTGTCGGTTCGTTTTTTTTCAAAAGCGCCTCAGCTTGCTTGCACGCATTTATTCAGTAGTGTATAATAGTTAAATGGCTGATAAAGCAGCTAAATGATACAAAGGCGGTAATTCACCTATGAATAATGATGATTTCAAGGAAGTACCTGACAATATTCAGGATAATAATGAAGAAACTACAAATAACATAGATAATACAAACGATAACAAGGCAAACGACTACGAGGATGTCTGCTACATCTGCCGCAGACCGGAGAGCGTGGCAGGCAAGATGATACATATCCAGCCGAACCTGTGCATCTGTAACGATTGTATGCAAAAGACCTTTGACTCCATGAGCAACGGTAATTTTGGCAATTTCGGAAATCTGGGTAATATAAGCAATATGGATTTTGGCAATATGCCCAATATCAGCATGATAAATTTGTCAGATCTGACAGGAGGCATACCAAACAGCCAGAAGCTTAAGAAGAAAAAACCAAAGGAAGAGAAAAAGGTCGAGCCGATTCTTGACATTCACTCAATTCCTGCACCGCATAGGATCAAGGCGAGTCTTGATGATTATGTGGTAGGTCAGGAGCATGCAAAGAAGGTCATGTCGGTTGCAGTATATAACCACTACAAGCGTGTCATGGCTGACAATAAGCATAAGGCGCAGGAAGAGAACACCACTGCAAAGCAGGCTTCAAATAAATATGATGGTGTGGAGATTGAGAAATCAAATATGCTCATGATCGGACCTACAGGTTCAGGAAAGACATATCTCGTAAAGACTCTTGCAAAGCTTTTAGATGTGCCACTTGCCATAACAGATGCCACATCACTTACTGAGGCCGGATATATCGGTGACGATATCGAGAGTGTGGTAAGTAAGCTTCTTGCGGCTGCAGATAATGACGTGGAGAGAGCTGAGCACGGTATCATTTTTATAGATGAGATAGACAAGCTTGCAAAGAAGAAAAATGCCAACCAGCGTGATGTGAGCGGAGAGTCAGTGCAGCAGGGTATGCTTAAGCTTTTAGAGGGCTCAGAGGTTGAGGTGCCGGTTGGCGCCAGCAGCAAGAATGCCATGGTTCCGATGACCACAGTTGACACGAGAAATATTCTCTTTATATGCGGAGGTGCTTTCCCGGGACTTGAGGATATCATAAAGGAGCGCCTGAACAAGGAGGCTTCTATAGGCTTCAAGGCTGATTTAAAGGACAAGTATGATGGGGATGAGAACCTGCTCATGCAGGCAACTGTTGATGATATCCGCAAATTCGGAATGATTCCTGAGTTTATCGGACGACTTCCAATCATGTTCTCACTTGAGGCTCTCACCGAGGATATGCTTGTAAAGATATTGAAGGAGCCAAAGAATGCCATAATCAAGCAGTATCAGAAGCTCCTTGAGATGGATGAGGTAAGGCTTGAGTTCGATGATGATGCACTCTATGCCATCGCCAAGATGGCAAAGGAGAAGAAGGTCGGAGCCAGAGCCCTTCGTGCGATTATAGAGGATTTCATGCTCGATATCATGTATGAGATACCAAAGGATGACAATATCGGCACGGTTACAATCACTAAAGATTACGTTGAGAAGAAGGGCGGCCCGCTCATTCAGATGAGAGGTACACCTGAGCTTGCAGACAGTCAGCACGTTTAATTGTTAAATGATTATGAAATTGTGAATTGGCTGTAAATGATGCAACCAGGCTATGCGTAATGAATCTATGTGTAGTCTGTAATGATTTATAAACGTTCATATATCAAGAGGAATTGGAAAAATGAAAATTATCCACTGTGCAGACCTGCATCTGGATTCGAAGATGACCTCGAATCTGTCAAAGGAGCAGGCAAAAGAGAGAAAAATGGAAATACTGCGTACATATTCAAGGATGATAGAGTACGCCAAAAATAATGATGTAAAGGCGATTATCATAGCAGGCGATTTATTTGACACGAGAAATGTGTCAGCGACTGCCAGAAATCTGGTAAAGGATTCGATTACGTCAAATCCGGATATCGATTTCTATTATCTTAAGGGTAATCACGACTCGGACAATTTCATATCGAAGCTCGATGAAATCCCTGAAAACCTTAAGCTTTTTTCTAATCAGTGGACCTCATACAGCTATGGAAATATCACAATAACAGGTCTTGAGATAGACAAGTCTAACCAGGCTTCCATGTACAATTCTCTTGTGCTCGACAATGACAATTACAACGTTGTCACTCTCCACGGACAGCTCGGTGATGAGATTTCCACAGGCGACCTTAAGAATAAGGGCATTGATTATCTCGCACTCGGTCATGTGCATGAGTATCAGAGCGGACAGCTTGACAACCGTGGCATGTACTGCTATAGCGGCTGCTTAGAGGGAAGAGGCTTTGATGAGTGCGGACAAAAAGGCTTTGTGGTGCTTGATATAGATGATGAGAAGCTCACGGCAGGCTTTAGCTTTGTACCGTTTGCGTACAGGAGCCTCTACACGCTGTATGTGGATGTGACAGGAGCCATGACCACACAGGATGTGGCTGTGAAGATGGAAAAGGCCATTTCGGACAGTGAATATTCATCGAGAAGCATGGTAAAGTTCGTGCTTGTAGGTGAGGTGGACGTGGATTGTGAGATAAACACAGATTTCCTCAAGGATATGTTCGAGGAATATTTCTACTATGAAAAGGTGTATGATGAGACAAGACTTCTCATCAATTACAGTGAATACGAAAAGGATGCATCACTTAAGGGTGAGTTCATACGGATGGTGCTTGGCTCAGATATGACCGAGGAGCAGAAGTCTGAGGTCATTAGGTGTGGTATATCGGCGCTTAGCGGGGAGGAGATTTAGAAATTGAAGTTAATAGCTTGTCACATAAACAACTTCGGAAAGCTGTCCGATCTTAATATCAATTTCAATGATGGAGTCAATGTCATAAACCAGCCAAACGGCTGGGGAAAGAGTACACTTGCGGCTTTTTTGAAGGCTATGCTGTACGGCTTTGATACGAAAAAGGAGCCGGGCGCCTTTGAGAGGGAAAGAAAGCTCTATAAGCCATGGCAGGGCGGCACTTATGGTGGAGAGCTTGATTTTGAGGCCGATGGAGTGGAGTACAGACTTGTAAGGACCTTTGGCCTCACAGAAAAGCAGGATGATTTTCACTTATACAGGCTTGCAACCATGGTTGAGTGTGATGATTTTTCACCACTGCTTGGAGAGGAGCTTTTTGACCTCGACCGCAGCTCGTTCAAGAGAACGATATACATAGCACAGGCAGACTGCATGTTTTCGTCATCAGACAGCATCAGCGCAAAGCTTGGCAATATGGCGGAAAATACAAATGACATCAACAACTTCGAGTCGGCGACAGCGGACATTAAGGACATGATGAACAAGATGTCACCAAACCGTATCACAGGCTCCATCAAAAAGCGTGTAAATACACTCACAGCCTTGGAACAGGAGCTTAAGAAGTATCAGGCAGCGGATGAGGCGGCAGCACAGCTTTCACAGAAAATAGATGAGAAAACTGCCCAGAAGAAGGAGCTTACCGGTATCAGAGCCGAGTACGGCAGGGCGCTTCAGGTGGCATCTGAGGACAGCAGAAAGCAGGCACTTCGTGAAAACTACGAGCAGCTTTGTGCTGTTGCAAAAGGAGAAAGAGAGCATTTACAATGCTGCAATGGCAGTCTTTGGAGACAAAGCACCGGATGAGGCAGAGCTTTTGGAAAAGACAAAGCAGGCCGGAGAGCTTGAAAGCTTAAAGGCTGTAGAAGATAATCTGAGCTTTACGCCTGAGGAGGAGCAGTATTTAGATACACTTTCAGGTATGTTTAAGGATGGTGTGCCATCTGATGATGGTCTTGATGAGATGCAAAAGAAGATTGCAAACATCCAGAGTGTCAAGAATGAGTACAGCCACATGGAGCTCAAGCTCTCGCAGATGACCTCACTTGCAAAGATGGCAGATGATGAGGAGGAACCGGAGACACCTGAGAAGACTAAGCTTGTACCTGCGGGTATTGTGCTTATGGTTATCGGTCTTTTGGCAGCGGCTGTTGCCACGGTATTCAGTCTGAATGAGAAGTACAATGTGAAGGAAATCATGTTTCTTGTGGTAGGCATAGCTGGAGTCGCTATGGCGCTTTGCGGTGTTGTCATGATGGTCTATGGAATCCGTCTGAACAACAAAAAGCAGAGAGCATACATCAGGCTTATGGCTGAGCGTGAGGAAAATATAAAGCAAAAGGAGATACCGATTCAGGAATTAAAGGAGCAGCTTGAGCAGATTCAAAGCGGCATTACATCAATGGAGCATGAGGTATCGCAGTTTTTTGACAGCTTTTCGATTGAAGCAGATGAATCGCAGTATCAGGAGAAGCTTTATGAGCTTCGCACAAAGGCTCATGACTACAGTCGTTTCAACGAGCAGATAGGAAAGCGTGCCAAGACAAAGGCTGACTATGAGAAGGCGAAGGCTTCGCTTGATGAGTATTTAAGTCTCTATGGATATGACAGTGCTGCAGAATATACACAGGCACTTTCACAGATGAAAAAGCAGCTCGCAGAGGCCGGCTTTGCAAAAGAAAATATGGACAGTGCTCTTCAGAAGAAAGCGCAGTTTGAGAATGACAACGATATGGACAAGCTTCTTGCACCAAATGAGTGTCCGTATACACTTGATGAGCTTAATGAGATGATTTCAAAGGTTGAGGGCAGCCTCGATGAAATCAGGGCATCCTTAGTGCAGTACGGCAGACAGATGGATGATCTGCAGGAGCAGCTTGATATGAGGGATGAAAAGGAACAGGAGTACCGCAACTGCAAGCAGATACAGGCTGAGGAAAAGCATAAGTACGAGATACTTGGGCTTACATCAGACTATCTGACCAGGGCAAGGGAGCAGTTTACTGCCAGATACATGGCGCCTATTTCCAATGGCTTCCAGAAGTACTTCGGTATCCTGACAGAAAATACAGACAGAGACTGGCAGGTGGATGCCAATATTTCAATAAGGATGAAGGAGCAGGGGCAGCTTCGCGATGTGAGAACCATGTCGGCAGGCTACAAGGACCTGATAGGCATATGTATGCGTTTTGCGCTTGTGGATGCGATGTATCCGGGCGAGAAACCGTTCCTCATACTTGACGATCCGTTTGTGAATCTGGATGATGAGAAGCTTGCTCGAGGCAGAAGGCTGCTTGCGGTGCTTTCGCAGGATTACCAGGTGATCTATTTTACATGTCATGGAAGCCGCGAGTAAATTTTGGTCGAAGCTTTGTTTATATTAATTGATAAATATAGTAGCATATTTTTATTTATAGAATATAATTATATGAGGGTCAAAATATCTTTTGACCCTCATATCTAAATATTATATCATATGAGGTAAAATATGCAGTTCATAGTATCAAAAAAGGAGTTCATTCCACCGGTAATAGCTCCTGATATCATAGAGACATTGGGCGATGATTACGAGATATGGACATATGAGGATTACGAAAGACTCCCACCACTTTTGGTGGGAGTTTATTCGTATTCGGCTATTCCAAAGTGTCTTGCTCCTTTATCCACGCAGGGACTTGTAAAAAGCGGTGTGTTCAGGCTTCAAAGGGAGTTTGTTCCGGGACTATACGGAAATGGTGTGTATGTGGTGGTTATTGACACAGGTGTGAATTATGCGCAGGAGGCTTTTATGACACCTGAGGGTAAGACGAAGATTGCAGTGCTGTGGGATCAGAATACGGATACGGTTTATTCTGAGGATGAGATAAATGCTGCTATTTTATCGGAAAATCCATATGAGAGCATACCGGGCGATGAGGATGGGCATGGTACGTTTGTGGCGAGCGTGATATGTGGCAATGACAGACCGCAGGATGATTTTGCAGGTGTGGCACCACAGGCTAAGCTTATTGTCGTGAAGCTGAAAAGGGCACCTCAAAAGCTGTATGATTTCTACTTTATTCCGGATCGTAAAATAGTGTACTCGGAGGTTGATGTGATGAGAGCAGTGCATTTTGCAGATGAGTTTGCAGGTCAAAAGGGAGCACCGGCTGTCTTTTGCATGGCGCTTGGCTGCAATAACGGAAGCCACACGGGAGCTGAGGATCTTTCAGAGTATCTGGACTATATCACGGCAAAAAGAGGCAGGGCCGTGGTTGCGGCAGCGGGCAATGAGGCGAACAGCAGGCATCATTATAAAGGGCGCATAACAGATACAGTCGATGATATTGAGATAAATGTTGAGCAGGATATGGATGGGTTTTATCTGGAATGCTGGGCACTTTCACCTGAGCTATTTACGCTTTCTGTCATATCACCGAGTGGTCAGTCGAATCCGGCAGGGGTACCAATGCGAATAGACAGCGGTGAATACTCATTTCTGCTTGAAGGAACACAGGTGACTATTGACTACAGGCAGACCGGCAGACAGACGAGGGATTTGCTTATATTTATCCGCTTTGAAAAGGTGGTGAAGGGAGTGTGGACCATCAAGGTATTTCCACTTAGTACTATTGGAGGTGTTTTTAATATGTGGCTCCCGATGACAGGACTTCTTGATGCTGATGTGAGCTTTATTGTCTCGGAGCCTGATACCACGCTGACCATGCCTTCGGATGCTAAGCTTGTGATAACGGCGGGAGGCTATAATTCCCTAAATGATGCAATATTTTTAGAGTCGGGAAGGGGCTTTGACGCAGACGGTGGAATAAAGCCGGATCTCGTAGCACCGGCTGTGGATATCACAGGGGCAAATCTAAGAGGAATGTATATAGCACTAAGTGGCACATCGGCGGCTGCTGCAATCACTGCAGCGGTGGCGGCTCTCATCATGGAGTGGATGATAGTGAGAGGCAATGTTTTGCTCGCAAACGGAGTGGATATAAAAAATGTCATGGTAAGAAACTGCCGCAGAAAAGAAAAAACCGACTATCCAAATAAAATTTTTGGCTACGGATTCATGAATGGGTTTGCCAATTTCTAAGAAAACGGATATAATATATTCTAAAAGATAAAAAGGAAGGGTGAATGGATGACAAAAAGCAATAATTTATTAGCGGATTACGCTGCAAAAAAACAGGATATCTGTATTAAAAATGACACAATTTCAGATAGTCTTTTTAGGGAATATGGTGTCAACAGAGGACTTAGGGATGTAAACGGAAAGGGAGTTCTGACAGGTCTTACGAATATTTCGGAGATTGTTTCATTTAAGACGGGCGAGGATGGCAGCAGCGTGCCATGTGACGGACAATTGTGGTACAGAGGCTACAATGTAAAGACACTTACAAATAACTTAAGGCCCGGAGAGTTTGGTTTTGAAAAAATTGCTTATCTGCTGCTTTTCGGGCAGCTGCCATCTGAGAGTGAATTGGCTGAGTTTACAGAGGTTTTAGGAAGAAGCAGAACCCTTCCTACCAATTTTACGAGGGATGTCATCATGAAGGCTCCGTCAAAGGATATCATGAATTCCATGACGAGAAGTATACTGACACTGGCTTCATATGATCCTCTTGTAGCAAAGGCGGGCATCGACAACAATATCAGACAGTGCTTATCACTTGTTGCAATATTCCCGATGCTTGCAGTTTACGGTTATCATGCGTATAATCATTATGAAAATGATCAGAGCATGTATATTCACAGGCCGGATCCAAAGCTTTCGACAGCTGAAAACTTCCTTAGGATGCTCAGAGCTGACAATCAATATACAGAGCTTGAAGCAAGGGTGCTTGATATGGCACTTATTCTTCATATGGAGCACGGCGGTGGAAACAACTCTACATTTACCACCCGTGTGGTTACATCGGCAGGTACAGATACATACTCTGCTATCGCGGCAGCCATGTCATCCCTTAAGGGACCAAAGCACGGCGGTGCCAATATCAAGGTGATGGAGATGATGCGGGACATCCGTTCGCATGTGAAGCACTGGGATGATGAGGATGAGGTGAGAGCATACCTCAGAAAAATGATGGATGGTGAGGTGTTTGACCACAAGGGACTCATCTATGGAATGGGACATGCGGTGTATTCACTTTCTGACCCGAGGGAGCGTATATTCAGAGGCTATGTGGAGAAGCTTTCGGTGGCAAAGAATAGAGATAATGAGATGAATCTCTATAATACAATAGAGAAGGTGGCTCCTGAGATTATCGCTGAAAAGCGCCATATCTTTAAGGGTGTTTCTCCGAATGTCGATTTCTACAGCGGCTTTGTTTATGAGATGCTTGGTATTCCTATGGAGCTTTACACACCTCTTTTTGCCATTGCGCGAATCGTTGGCTGGAGTGCCCACAGGCTTGAGGAGATTGTTGGCATGAACAAGATTATCCGTCCGGCTTACAAGAGCGTCATGAAAGAGATAGAGTAACGAGAGGATGTTACAGTCTATCGTTCATATATCAAAAATACGATATGTTGGGGATTAGACATATTTAAAAGAATCGAGGTATTATACAAATGAGTTTTACAAAGGTAAAAAAGGGCGTCTGTGCAGCAAAGGGCTTTGTTGCAAACGGATTAAACTGTGGATTAAACAGTGACAAAAACAAAAATGACCTGGCCTTAGTTTATTCAGAAACACAGTGTCAGGCAGCGGCTGTTTACACAACAAACAAGGTGAAGGGCGCGCCTATTCAGGTGACAAAGGCACACCTTGAGGCATCAGGACATACGGCAAAGGCTGTTATTGTCAACAGCAAAAACGCCAACACCTGCAATGCTGACGGAGTAGAGAAGGCTCAGAGAATGTGCGAGCTTGCAGCAGCAGAGCTTTCGATTGATCCAAACGAGGTTATCGTGGCATCTACAGGAGTTATTGGCCAGGTGCTTCCTATTGAGCCTATCGAGAGCCATATAAAGGAGCTTGCAAAGGGACTTTCGGCAGACGGCAACGACAAGGCTGTAAACGCTATCATGACTACAGATACCGTTCCAAAGCAGTATGCGGTAAAGTTCATGCTTGGAGACTGTGAGTGTACAGTAGGCGGTATGGCAAAGGGAAGCGGCATGATTCACCCGAACATGGCTACTACCTTAAACTTTATCACATCAGATGTTGCCATCTCATCGGAGCTCATCCAGAAGGCCCTGAGCGAGATTGTAAAGGTTACCTACAACTGCTTAAGCATTGACGGCGATACCTCTACCAATGATATGGTAAGCATCATGGCAAACGGCCTTGCAGGAAACACACCTATTACTACAGAGAATGATGATTATCAGACCTTTAAGGATGCACTGTACGAGGTGCTTTCAAATCTTACAAGAATGCTTGCAAAGGATGGAGAGGGTGCTTCAAAGCTTTTAGAGTGCACATGCGCAGGTGCGCCTGATCTTGATACAGCAATTATTGTGGCAAAGAGCGTTATCCGTTCACCACTTTTAAAGTGTGCTATGTTTGGCGAGGATGCCAACTGGGGACGAATCCTTTGTGCTATAGGCTATGCGGAGGCTGATTTTGATATAGACAAGGTGGAGCTTCACCTGCGCTCAACAGCAGGAAGCATCAAGGTGTGCGAGAACGGTGCCGGAGTTGAATTCTCAGAGGAGGAGGCAGCAAAGATACTGCATGAGGATGAGATTTATATCGACATAGATCTGCACCAGGGAGATGTGTCAGCCAAGGCATGGGGCTGTGATCTTACATATGATTATGTAAAAATTAACGGAGATTACAGATCTTAATCTTGACAAGTAATATTGATTAATGATATTATTTTTTTAGAGTAATTAATTAAAAACGTAAAGCGAACGAGGGCGTTCAGATATTAGGTTATCTGCGCCCTCTTTTTTGTTGGAAAAATTACATTTACAAAAGAGAGATTAGGAGGCGGTACATTGACTAAGAATGCATTGGATATGATTGATGAGAAAATAGTAGAGCTGCTGCAGGAAAATGCACGTATAGCGATAAAGGAGATAGCGGCACAGGTGTTTTTGTCATCACCGGCTGTAACAGCCAGAATAGAGAGATTGGAGAGCAGGGGAATCATAAAGGGCTATCATGCCACTGTTGATTCGGTTAATCTGGGCTATAAAATAAAAGCCTTTGTCAATCTGGACCTGGAGCCTGTACAAAAGGAAGAGTTTTATCCGTTTATTGAAAGTGTGGAGAATGTCATAGAGTGCAACTGTGTGACAGGAGAGTATTCCATGCTTATAGAGGTGGAATTTTTAGATACGGAGGAGCTTGATGACTTTATCAACAATCTGCAGAAATTCGGCAAGACAAGTACACAGATAGTTTTTTCCACTCCTGTTGAGCACAGAGGCCTGCCTGTACATTCAGGTTTTGATGCATAAGATGATATGAGAGTCAAAAGATATTTTGCATGATTGAATGAAGTGTGCTAAAATAGTTTGCAAAAATACTGACTGTTAAACATGATTGTGGATGCTTTGAATAGTCAGATATATTGATTACGGCAGGAGGATAATATGAGTAAGAAATTAGGCTTCATAGGTTGTGGAAACATGGGAAAGGCAATGATACACGGAGTGCTGGCATCAGGCAAGGCACAGGCAAGCGATATTCTTGCATCTGCAAAGACCGAAAGCTCCAGAGAAAGAATGCAGCAGAGCTTGGAATCAGGCTGACAGCGGACAATAAGAGTGTAGCAGAGTTTGCAGATATTCTGTTTTAGCAGTAAAGCCACAGTACTATG
>ENA-OQNJ01000266-OQNJ01000266.1-human-gut-metagenome-genome-assembly--contig:-NODE-266-length-13892-cov-2.312895_pt1 | contig 13892 bp, 16 predicted proteins | sample MGYA00242630_ERZ504882 | MGnify/ENA primary metagenome ERZ504882 (study PRJEB26092, sample SAMD00036408) | human gut metagenome | host: Homo sapiens | study: EMG produced TPA metagenomics assembly of... | reverse complement strand
GAAAATATCGGTCAAACGGCTGAGAATGGTGTCGACCCAGCCTCCGAAGAAACCGCTCAACGCACCGATCAGCGTACCCAACAGCACCACCAGCACCGTAGCGAACACGCCGACGCTCAGCGAGGTACGAGTACCATGCACCACGCGGGAGTACACATCGCAGCCTTGCAGATCGAATCCGAAAGGATGTCCCTTCGAAGCCGGTTCCAAGGAGTTCTCAAGCGTGCAGTAGTTCGGATTCTGCTTGGTCATCACTCCTGGGTAACAGCGCCACGAAGATAATGAACACAATAAGCACAGCGGAAATGATGAACATCGGGTTCTTGCGCAGGGTACGCCATGCGTCAGCCCAAAGGCTTGAAGCCGGTGCGGACTCATCTACCGAGTCAACGTCCTTAAGCGGCGTCTCCTCGAGAGGAGCAACATATCGTTCCTGTCCCGGAAGCGCGTGAGAAAGATTCGTCTCGTTCATATCAGTCATTGTTCAATCCTCCCAACTCACGCGTAACGGATTCGCGGATCAAGCGCCGCATAGAGCATATCGACCAGCAGGTTGCACACTGCGAAGATCAGCATAAGCAGAGTCACAATGGACACCACCAGATTGCCTTCACCCTTGAGAATGCTTTGATAAGTCAGGTAACCAATGCCATGCACGTTGAAGATGGTTTCGGAAATCATGGCACCGCCCATCAGTGCGCCAAGATCCTGACCAAGGTAAGTGACGACAGGAATCATGGAGTTACGCAAAACGTGACGATTCATGACCGACCTGTTGTCCATGCCTTTGGCACGTGCGGTGCGCACATAGTCAAGCGCGATATTGGAAGAAATCTCCGAACGACTCAATCGGATGATATATGCCATAGACACAGATCCAAGCACCATTGCTGGCATCAGCAGGTCGATGAATCCTGGATTGGCACCGGCCGTAACTGGAAGCAGACGCAACTTCACGCCTAAGAAATACTGGGCAAGGAAGACCCGTGACGAAGGTCGGTACGGAGATGAGCAACAGAGAGATAATCAGGATCACGGTATCGCACCACTTGCCCTTGTTCAGGCCGGAAATCGCGCCGAAGATCACGCCGAACACGGCTTCGAACACGAAAGCCATCAGCGCAAGCTTGATGGTGACCGGGAATGCACGTCCGATCTGGTCGATGACCAGCTGACCGGAGAAAGTCTTGCCGAAGTCAAGAGTCAGCGCATTTTTCAGGAACAGCAAATACTGCACGATGAACGGTTTATCCAGATTGTATTCGGCACGAATCTGCGCGGCGACGGCCTCATTGACCGGCTTATCGCCAAACATCGCCTTAACCGGGTTGCCCGGCAACGCGAACACCAGGGCGTACACCAAAAGCGTCGTGCCGAGAACCACAGGGATCATCTGCAGAATGCGTCGCAGAAGATATCTGCCCTATTGGTTTCTCCTTTTTTGCTTTATTCATTGTCAACCTTTTTCAGATTATTACTCATAATCATCGGGAAGGTTAACGATTTACCCCGCAAGTTTTGTGGCAACACACAACAAACTGCTTTATATTGCAGTTTCATGGGAATCAGCTGGGAAAAATGCTTGGCTACCGGCATCTACCCCCTGACGCCTCTTGGCCACACTGATGTCACCCTGAAACGGTGCGTATTACATGGAAAGGAAGGAACGGATATGATCCGCCCCTTCCTGCAATTGGCTCAGCGAGATTCACTCACGAAGATCGGCTCACTTGCCGGACTTGGTCATGTTCTCGTAGACCGGCAGGTTCTGCCAGTTCATTTCGAAACCGGAAACGCCGGTAGCAGCCACACCGTAGGCGTTGGCGTAGTACAGCGGAACGGCCGGGAGATCGTTGAGCAGCACTTCCTGAGCCTGCTGGTACAGCTTATTGGCCTCATCGGTGGTCTGCGCGGCAGCAGCCTTGGAGCACAGGTCATCGAACTCCGAATTCTTGTAATCGCCATCGTTGGAACCATTGCCATCAGCAGCGGCGGAAGCGTAATTGGCCACCAGGTAGTTTTCGGCGGACGGATAATCCGGCTGCCAGCCGCTACGGAATGCGCCCTGAACCTTGCGATCGGACACGGCGGTACGGTAATCGTTGAAAGTCGGGTACGGGTTGGTGGCAGCCACTTCGGAACCAAGCGTGTTGTTGATGGAGTTCACCACAGCGGTGTAGGTGGTCTCGTGGCCACCGTCAGCGTTGTAAGCGAAGGTGAGCTTGTCATCGGAAGTCCACGGGCTGATAGCATTGGCCTTCTCCCAGAGTTCCTTGGCCTTCTTCTCGTTGTACTTCAGGTTGCCGACGCCCTTGAGGGAATCAGAGTAGCCCGGGGTCAGCGGAGAGGTAAAGTCAACGGCCGGAGTGCCGGTGCCGTTGAGCACCTTGTCGCAGATGTTCTCACGGTTGATGGCCATGGAGATGGCTTGACGACGCAGGGTGCCTTCTTCGGTACCAGCTTCGAAGTGCTTCAGGCTGGACGGAATGGTGAACTGCTGGATGACGGAACCGGCCTTGTTGTAGGCCTGCACGGTCTCATCGGTTTCGAAGGTCTTGGTGGCGGAGGCCGGCACGGATTCCATCACATCGAGGGCGCCGGACTGGATGTCGGCGTAGGCTGCGTCATCCTTGGTGTAGACCTTGAAGGTCACACCGTCGTTCTTCGGGGTTCGGTTGCCCTTGTAGTCAGGGTTCTTCACGAGCACGATCTCGTTGTCGTGATCCCAGGACTGGAACTTGTACGGACCGTTGCCGACTGGAGCCTCACCGAAGGCATCCGTGTCATCGTAGAAGGATTCCGGCAGCGGAGCGAATGCGGAATAGCCCACCTTGATGGCGAACACGGAATCCGACTGGCTCAGGTCGACGGTGAACTCGTGATCGTTGACGATCTTCAGACCTTCAAGCTGCTCGTCACCCTTGAGGTTGTCGGTGTCCTGCAGCGCGTCATAGCCCTTGATGGTGGAGAAGAAGGAAGAGCACAGCTGCGCGTTCTTCGCATTAGCCGTATAGCTCCAAGCCTTGGTGAAGGACTCGGCGGTCACATCGGTGCCATCGGTGAACTTCCAGCCATCCTTGAGCTTGATGTCGTACTGGGTGGCGTCATCGTTGGCGGTAATGGACTCAGCCACTTCATTCTGGGCCTTGCCATCCTTATCGAAAGACACCAACCCAGCGAACAGCAGATCGATAGGACGGCCACCGCCGGTTTCATTGGTGTTGCCCGGGATCAAGCCATTCTGCGGTTCGGAGTCAAATGCCGTAATGACATTCGATCCTTCAGTCGCGTTCCCAGACGTGGAAGACCCACAGCCGCCCAGCATCATGCCAAGCACACAGGCCGCCGCCGCAACGGCAAACACCTTGCTTTTCCTTATATTCATTATGTTTTCCCTCATTATTCGGATTACCGGTCGGTATTGTTTCCCCGTACCAGCTTCATCTAGGTAATACACCCTAAATCAAGAAGAAACACCAATTTCTGTTACAGGAATGTAACGAAATATCCATGGACCGCGACTACGCACGAGGAAATGCCTGACCGTATCGGGCTTTCAATTGTTCGATGGAGACATGCGTGTACCGTTGCGTGGTCTTCAGCGAGGAATGTCCCAAGAGCTCCTGCACCTCACGCAAATCCGCTCCCCCGTCAAGCATATGCGTGGCGGCACTGTGCCGCAGAGCATGAGGACTAATGTCGGGAACGCCGGCATCACGCGCGCATGCGTGCACCACACGACGTACCATCCGCTGATCAATGCGTTTGCCTTGTCTCCCAAGAAACAACGCAGCTGCGGACTGCTCCCCCACCAACAGGGGACGCCCATCATCCAACCACCGACGTATCGCTTTTTGCGCCGGAGCGCCAAATGGCATGACTCGTTGTTTGTTGCCTTTGCCGGTCACTTTGACCGTCCGATTGGAAAAGACCACATCCGGTACATCAAGTCCCACCAGTTCAGCCACACGCATGCCCGTCGCATACAACAGTTCCAGCATTGCAGCGTCACGCAGCTCAATGGCCTGCTGCTTCATAGTCCGTTCCTTCGGCTGAGACGTTTCACTGTCCTCGTCCACGCGTTCCATCAGCTGTTCGGCCTGTGATTCGCTGAGCACATCCGGCAACGTATCAGGTATTTTCGGAGTCATGAGCACACAAGCCGGATCCGTCGTCGTCACGCCATGCTCATGCGTCCACGCGAAAAAACCACGTACCGCCACGGTTTTTCGGGCCATGCTGCTTTTCGCATGTTTTTTCGATGATTCCGCCATCCACATGCGAAGATCTTCGATGGTCACCTCGTTAAGGTTCCTGCATCCAAGCCGTTCCAAGGCAAGCAGACATTCTTCGACATCGCCTCGGTATGCCTTCCGTGTGTTTGCGCTCAATCCACGGTTGGCTTTCAGATATGTGTCGAACGCCTCTACGCTCTCATCGAACAGCATGCCGATCAGCCTTTCCCGAGCTCAATAGCAAGCCCAAATCCATGAATTTCTCTCCATTATGTGTCCATTCTCCGATAGAAACTGAAATTCCGGCACAACTTGAAAAGAAACCAACTATGCTGTCCAGTAACGTTCGCTCAGCGAATCCGTCAATAATCGTCTATTCGAAGGGGAGATTATGCCGATTCCAAACGAAATTCCAGCAGGTGCACGCATTGTGGTGCGCACCTGCGAAGGTGTCGATCCAAAGGACCAGCGCATGAAATTCCGAGATTATGTCGGTCACGTACGTTCTTGGGACGGGCAGACATTGGAAATGACGCGCGATGCGGCAGCCAACGGTTCGCGCCCGGAGCAACGTGTCAGTATTCCCGCCGACACCATCGTCACCGTCAAACCGGTTCCGGAACGTTCCATGACAAGGCCGCGCCTATAACGCGTCACACTGAGGAACGCACCTGTGCCATAGCTTGACGGTAGCCGTCGAATCGCACAATATGCTCTCCCCTACGTGCCGATTCCAGAAGCATCTGCTGCCAACCGGTCTCGGGAATTGCCAGTTCGACCGTTTCGCAATGTTCTGCGAAATCAGGTTCTTTGGTGAGAGCCTTGTATTCACGGAATGGCTGCCCCTGTACGAAGAAACGCGCCATTTCCTTATCATCGCCCGCAGTGGGCGCGCCCTGCTGCGCGGTCATGCCATGCAGCACATTGGCCATAAGCGTCAAGCGATTGGCCATGTTACGCAATAACACTTCAACATTGGCCGCATCCTCTTCCACCATTGCACGGGTACGGTCCGGATCGGTCAGCGCAACACGGGTCATGTCTCGCCACGAGCCGGCGGCGAGCGCTGCCGCGATGTTTCGATTGGGATTGGCCACCAGCTCGTTGATCATGGCCGTGGAAATGACGTGTGGCATGTGAGAGATCAGTGCCGCGCAACGATCGTGGGTCGTATCGTCGAGCACGATGAGACGATTCGCGCAATGGTCGACGATCATTGTCGCAACGGCACGGAAACGCTGATATTCAGTGTTTTCATCCACGGTAATGGCCCAAAGAGCACCGTCGTAAAGCGTTGGATCCGACGATTCCCACCCAGATAGCTCATTGCCGGCCATGGGGTGCGCCCCTACATAGCAGTGTTCCAACCCTACGGCCCTGACCTGGTCCCTAACCATTTCTTTGACGCTGCCTACATCGGTGAGCGTGGTGACGCTTGGATCGATCAGCGGTTTGAGTGCACCCAGAATTTGCGGCATGGCTTTAAGCGGATTGCATAGCACAAGCACGTCAGGTTTTGCATCGGCAAGCACAGCCAGCGTGGGCACGCATCGTATGCCGTCCGCCTCCGCGGTTTCATATGGCCGATCGTTATGGTTCCATGCGACGACCTCGCAGCCCGCATTGACGAGCCTGCGTGCCAGAGACCCTCCAATAAGTCCGAGACCCACGATTGCGATACGTTGCTTCACCACATCAGCTCCTTTTTGACCGTTTCACTGTTCTGCCAATCGTCTGGCAGATGCCGTTCGTCAAGACGTACGCCTCCCTGAGGCAGCATCCATGAGGTGACTGGAGGATTAGGGCGTTCTCTACGCGGATATACGGCCAGAGTTTTGGCCCAGTCGCCATGTTCTGCGATTTCGACCAGAGCATCGTGGAAACGTTGTTCCCACGGTGCCGCATCAAGCGTCGCGATAAAACTGTAGGTGCCTGTACGTCCTTTGATTGGCCGCGAGATGAAACTTGTCATATTGAGGCCTGCATCGCGGAATACGTCCAGCAGGTTCGCAAGTACGCCAGGGCCGGTGACGAGCGGGATAAGCGTCAACACGGACTCGTATTCCATACTGGATTGGGAACGTGGCTGTTCCAACAGTTTCTCTGCTTCCTTGCGCGGGGCGAGCACAAGGAAATCAGTTTGCGCGCCTTGATAATCCTGCACGGCGGTGCCGATGCATGTGACGTTGTAAAGTTCACCGCAGATGCTTGGCCCAAGGGCTAGTTTCGTTCGCTTTAATGTCTCGACATGCGGCGGCATTGGATGGTGCTGGAACCGGCCGCAAACGATGTTCCGCGATAAAACGTTTGCATTGCGCGAGTCCGTGCGAATGCGCGGTGGCTACGGTGGCATCTTCCGGATTGGATCCCGCACGCACGTACGCGTCAAAAGTAACGTCGACGCCCACGCGTGCGAATCCAGCTAGGTCTTTGGCGTCGATCAGCGCGTCCAAATTCGGTACCACGTAGCCTTCGACATTGTTTTCCCATGCCACGACGCCCCAGCCCTCACCCTGCTGCACGACTTCGAGAATCTGCGACACATCGTCCAAAGCCACCAATTCGAACCCTTCAGGTTCGAGATGGTCCAGCTCCTGCGATGCATTGACCGCGGCCTGATGGGTGAAGGTGCCTTGCGGACCCAGATAGAACAGCTTGCGTGCGCTCATTCAACCCCATTTCTTTTCTTGGTGTTTCCATGCACCTTATCTCATTGACATGGAATCAGCTGCTAATCATTTCACTGGCTGGGCGCTGCCAGACGTTTTGGGCCCTCTCGTTTGGGGTAGACAACAAACGCATCATCATGCGTTTTCTTGCGCGGAGGCGTAACGAACCAACATTTCGGTAATACCAGCATCACGATCGGAATGAGCACGACTCCATATAACCAAAAATATCCCGCTTGCTCACTGAAGAACGGCATGGAATCGTCTCCGCCGAATCCAACGGGAATCATGGCATCTCCGCCAGGACCATACCCAGCCATCACCGTCCAGACCGCCAGGGAAGAACCAATCAGATGCAATGCGAGGCCTGAAACGCCGTCACGCGATCGAGCGGACCATGTTGAGATGATTACCATGAGATAGGCGATCAGTAATCCGTAGGGAATGTTCACGGATGCCCCCATACGGTGAGCCATGGTTCCTATCATGCCAACTATGATTCCAGAAGCCAGATCGATCAAGAATCGTCCCCATATCGGTAGTCGGTACGACCATGGCATCAATCGTACATCAGCCACCATCCGTTGATTGGATTCATCCGTACCGTACGATTGCTTCATCTGTTGCGTCATATTTCTACTATCTCTCGCTAACCTGAAAAGAAAAAGAGATACGTGAGAACACGTATCTCTTTTCGCAAAAACAACGCAAAAAATCACTTGTTATTTTGAGCGTTGTTCTGTCGGCGCTGCTTGGCGCGCCACTTATACCAGTCCTCACGGCTGAGAATGATCTTGCGCACGCGGATAGATTCCGGGGTGACTTCCACACACTCGTCCTCGTTGGCGAAGTCCAAGGACTCTTCGAGGCTCATCTTGATCGGCGGAGTCAGGGTTTCGAGCACGTCTGCGGTGGAGGAACGCATATTGGTCATATGCTTGGCCAATGTGATGTTCACATCAAGCTCGTCCGGCTTGTTATTTACGCCGACGACCTGGCCCTCGTACACCGGAGACTGCGGCTCAACAAAGAAGTTGCCGCGCGCCTGCAGACGCTGCATAGCGTACGGGGTGGCGATACCCTTACGATCGCAGACCATGGAGCCGTTCTGACGCGTCACAATCTGACCGGCCCACGGAGCGTAGCCGGCGGAGATGGAGGATGCGATGCCGGTGCCACGGGTGGCGGACAGCAGTGCGGTACGGAAGCCAATCAGGCCACGGGACGGCACGGTGAACTGCAGACGGACCCAGCCAGTGCCATGGTTGGTCATGTTCTCCATACGGCCCTTACGGTCAGCAAGCAGCTGAGTGACGGTGCCCATGTACTCTTCCGGAACGTCGATGGTGGTGTGTTCCATCGGCTCGTTGATCACGCCGTCGATGGTCTTGGTGACCACCTGCGGACGGCCGACGGTCAACTCATAGCCTTCGCGACGCATCTGCTCGGCGAGCACGGCCAGTGCGAGTTCACCACGACCCTGGACCTCCCAAGCATCCGGACGCTCGGTTGGCAGCACCTTGATGGACACGTTGCCGATGAGCTCGCGGTCGAGACGATCCTTGATCATGCGGGCGGTAAGCTTGTGGTCTTTGCCTTCGGTGCCTGCAAGCGGGGAATCATTGATGCCGAAAGTCATGGAGATGGCCGGGTCATCAACGTGAATCAGCGGCAACGGACGCGGATCAGACGGGTCGACGATGGTCTCGCCGATCATGATGTCGTTCACACCTGCGACTGCGACGATGTCGCCAGGACCTGCGGAATCAACCGGAGTACGCTCAAGGCCCTGCGTACGCAACAGTTCGGAAACACGGAAGTTTTCAATGGAACCGTCCACACGGGACAGTCCATAGGTCTTACCCTTTTCAAGGGTGCCATTGTAGATACGCACCAAGCCGAGTCGTCCAAGGAAGTCGGAGGAATCGATGTTGGCGACGTGTGCCTGAAGAGGAGCGCCTTCCTCATATTCCGGAGCCGGAATGTTCTTGATGATGGCCTCGAATAGCGGTTCGAGATCTTCATTGTCTGGCAGACCGCCATTTTCCGGCTGGTTTTCGGAAGCATAGCCAGCCTTTGCCGCACAGTAGATGACCGGAAGGTCGAACAGTGCGTCTTCATCGAGGTCAATACCTTCCTCGATAACATCCTGGGCCAAGCCGAGCAACAGGTCAGAGGATTCACCCACGACTTCTTCAATACGGGCATCCGGGCGATCAGTCTTATTCACGCACAGGATAACCGGCAGTTTAGCTTCCAGCGCCTTGCGCAGCACGAAGCGGGTCTGTGGCAGCGGACCTTCGGAAGCGTCGACAAGGAGCACAACACCGTCCACCATGGAGATACCGCGCTCGACCTCACCACCGAATCGGCGTGGCCAGGGGTGTCGATGATGTTCAGGGTGATGCCTTCCGGATGCCCGTACTTGGCGGCCAGCGGACCGGTGTACTGCACAGCAGTGTTCTTGGCGAGAATGGTAATGCCCTTCTCACGCTCCAGATCGTTGGAATCCATCACACGATCCGGGACTTCCTCACGCTCGTTGAACACGTGGGACTGTGCCAGCATGGCATTGACCAGCGTGGTCTTGCCATGATCGACGTGTGCCACAATCGCTACATTTCGAATATCGCCGCGAACCGCCATCGAAACCTCTCTTAGTATTGCTGTTCTCTTGCGTAAACGTTCGGTACGTACATGCTGTCGGTACTTGAAAAATCGTACTTACACATAAACCGAGCCAATATTAGCGAAGCGTTGCGACACCTTCGCCGGCGCCACATTCAGGCGAGCGCCTGTTGCGCTTGGATGTTAATCGACGGATCGCTGACTGTTGAAGCCCCACGCAACGAGTTGCAGGATTCCTCCACTACCGAGGCGATCTGGTTGATCTGTTCCGGTGTGAGCGGCTCACGGAAGGTCATGCGAATGGCTGATTTTGCTACTGCCGGATCATATCTCATCGCCAACAATGTGCCGGGCGCTTCGTGACGGCCGACAGCACAGGCCGATCCGGACGAGCAAGCGATGCCCCGAGCGTCCAAATCAACCAGCAAAGCTTCTCCGGAAAGTCCCGGGAAAACGAACGACGCATGTCCTGGAAGCCGTCGTTGTGAATCCCCCGTAAGCTGTGCTCTGGGTTCCACACGCAGCACCGCGTCGATCAGACGATCCCGGGAAGCCACCAGCGCGCGTCCAATCTCATGCATTCGTGTGTTCGAGTCACGCAACGCAACGGCCAATGCGACCGCACCGGCGACATTCTGCGTGCCTGATCGTAGGGAGCGTTCCTGTCCACCGCCGCTCATCAGCGGCTCGACAGGCACTCGGGAACGTAGCAGCAGTGCCCCCAGTCCCTTCGGCGTGCCGAATTTGTGTCCGGACAAGCTCAACGCGTCCACATCGATATGCGCTTGATGGTCGACGGGAATCTCCACCACTTCGCAGCCGAACCATTGTTCCGTCCAACGGGCCGATTCCAACACAGCCGGATGTTCGATCGACGACACAATGACACGCGGACGCACCTGCTCGCCATACGCTTCGCGCAGCAAACGTATGCGGGCCATCGCAATGCCTTTAATCGCAAGATTATCCGCTTCGGTCAGAAACGACATCATCACGCTGATGACGTCGACGCCGACCGGCTCTGTGGAGGCGGCGTCCAGATACAGGTGTTCCATCAGTCCTCCCTGCGCTTCTTCAGTTCCAATCCAGTCCAAGGTCGATGCTGCTCACGCTGTGGGTGAGCGCGCCAACGGAAATCACGTCCACACCGGTGGAGGCCACCTGCGGTATACGTTCCAGCGTCATGTTACCGCTGGCTTCCACAATGGCGTTGCCTGCGATAAGGTTAACCCCCTTGCGTGTGTCTTCTAAGGAGAAGTTGTCAAGCATGATGGTATCGGCACCGCCTTCAAGCGCGGCTTTGATCTGCGCCAAACGGTCTACTTCCACTTCGATATGCGTAGTATGTCCCACTTGTTCGCGGATGTGGCGAATCGCCCCGGCCATATCGATGCCTTGTTCGGCGAGCGCCGCGAGATGGTTGTCTTTGACCATGACGGCATCGGACAATCCGTAGCGATGATTATGTCCGCCACCGCAGGTGACGGCGTACTTTTCGAACGGACGCAGTCCCGGAGTCGTCTTGCGCGTGTCCACGATACGGGTGCGCGCATAGGTGCGCGGTGTTCGATAGTCCGTAGTTTCGACGGCTTCGTCCGCCGCTTTGACGAAGGCCGCCGTCATGGTGGCAATGCCGCACATACGTTGCGTGAAGTTCAACGCCACACGTTCCGCCGTAAGCAGGTTGCGATTTTCCCACATGATGATTCGTTCCGCATATGCTGTCGGTTGGGCGATGGTTTTCGACATATCCGCGCTGTCCGCCGCATTCGCCATGGAGAGCGCTTCACCAAGTTCACGTACGCCTTGGGACAAGCTGTCACCGTCGCGGATCACGCCGACGTGCTTCCACATCACGTCTTCAATTCGTGCACGGCCCCATACCAGCGATTGCGCAACATTCGGCTGCGTTGTGGCATCCGGCATATGCAGCAGCATCGGCTGCTGGCAGACCGGCATGTTTTCGATCGCACTGTTGTCGAAGTCCTGCGGTTGCCAAACGGTACCGTCGGTGTCATTCGCAGCGGCAAGGCCGGCGCGATATCCGTAGACCATGCCTTCAAGCAGCGAGTTCGATGCGAGACGATTGGCACCCTGCACACCAGTTCTGGCGCATTCGCCGGCCGCATAGAGGCCGGGGATGCTGGCTCGTCCGAACAGGTCGGTGCGGATGACACCCATCCAGTAGTGGGCCGCGGGAGCCACGGGAATGGGTTCCCTGCTCCAATCGAAGCCAAGAGAACGCGTGTAGACGTCGATGGTTGGGAACCTGTGGCGTAGGAATTCCGCCAGATCAGGGTTCTCTTTGCCCATGGGCGAAACGTCGAGCATGATCGGCTTACCGCCTTGCGCCTGCATGGTACGGAAGTTGGCTCGCGCCACCACGTCGCGCGGTGCGAGTTCTGCCTTGGGGTCGACGTCGGTCATGAAACGGCGTCCATGTTCGTCGAGCAGTACCGCGCCTTCGCCGCGCACGGCTTCGGAGACGAGGAAATGCTCGCCGATAGCCAAAGCCGTGGGATGGAATTGGTAGAACTCCAGGTCGGCTACCTGCGCCCCTGCACGAATCGCAGCGGCCAGGCCGTCGCCAGTCGCCACCGCGGGATTCGTGGTGTACGGGAACAACCGTCCCGCGCCACCGGTGGCAAGAACCACACGGTCCGTATCGACGACACGTGTCTCAACACCGTCTTGAGCGTCACGAACCGCCAGACGCACGCCGGCGACATGACCGTCACGCACCAGCACATCGTTCAGGAACGCACGTTCCAACACGGTGATATTCGGATTCTCCCGCACCATGGCGGAGACGTCGAGTTCCAAGACCTTTCCGGTGGCATCTCCCCCAGCATGCACCACGCGGGAACGGCAATGCGCGGCTTCAAGCCCACGCAGCACATGTCCTTCGCCGTCGCGATCCACGTGCCAACCATCGCCGATAAGCTCACGTACGCGACGCGTGTCCGCCGGCGGACAGTCCTTCGCTGCCAAGACGGCTGTCTCCGGCCGCCGCGAGTGCCGCGCACAGTCCGGCGATACCCGCTCCGACTACGACGATCATGGGTGTACCTCCAGCATGCGCTGCAATGCGATTTTGGCGTCACGCGCGGTGTCCTCGTCCACGGTGATGCGGTTAACGATATTGCCTTGCTCGATGTTCTCCAACGCCCACGCCAGATATGCGGGGTGAATGCGGTACATCGTGGAGCATGGGCAGACTACCGGATCGAGGCAGAACACGGTCTTGTCCGGATACTGCGCGGCAAGACGGTTGACGAGGTTGATTTCCGTGCCGACTGCGACGGCCGAACCAGTCGGCGCGTTGGCGATCTCCTTGACGATGTACGCGGTAGAGCCGGTGCCATCCGCCGCGTTGACGACGTCCATCGAGCATTCGGGATGCACGATGACCTTGACGCCCGGATACGCCTTGCGTGCACGCTCGATTTGGTCGACGGTGAAGCGCTGGTGCACAGAGCAGAAGCCTTTCCACAGGATCATCTTCGCGTCGGCGTACACGGACGGGTCTTCGGCACCACCGGCAGGCTTGTACGGATTCCACACTGGCATCTGGTCAAGGCTCATACCCATGGCGAGAGCGGTATTGCGGCCAAGGTGCTGGTCCGGGAAGAACAGCACGCGCTTGCCGCGGGCGAATGCCCATTCGAGCACGGCATGCGCATTGGATGATGTGCAGACGATGCCACCGTGGCGTCCGCAGAATGCTTTCAGCGCCGCGGAGGAGTTCATATATGTGACCGGCACGATCTGCTGCTTGCCGTCGGCATCCGGATTGGTGCCGCAGATTTCGCCGAGCTGTTCCCAGCAGTCCTCAACCTGCTCGATGTTCGCCATGTCGGCCATCGAGCAGCCTGCGGACAGGTTCGGCAGTGTCACGGTCTGTTGGGCGTGGACAGGATATCGGCGGTTTCAGACGGTTGTCAGTGCGGCGAGCACGTCGTTGCCGGTTGCATGGCTTTCGTGATTAGACTGATTGACGCTGTAATCCCATGATGAAAATTGTCGCAACGCGCTTTGCACGTACCGGTATACGGCGGCCGGACGGTTGCGCCCGACGCGCAGTTTTTCGCCGGTATCCTCCAACTGGCCCGATGAGAGCATTTTCCGGCGAAAATTCGCCAAATCGATGGCTTCGCCCGTTACGGCTTCATATACGTCGTGCAGTTGGCTCAGCGTGAATCGTTCACCGACCAGACGCGTGACGACCTGGGGATATTCGATTTTCCCCCGTAGCCGGCTTAAGGCGTAGTCGATGATGGCACGATGGTCGAAAGCAAGTTCCGGCAGATTATCGACGGGAAACCATTTGACGTTGTTGCCTTCGATGGTTCCGTTTGCG
>ENA-OQNJ01000264-OQNJ01000264.1-human-gut-metagenome-genome-assembly--contig:-NODE-264-length-13907-cov-3.474746_pt1 | contig 13907 bp, 7 predicted proteins | sample MGYA00242630_ERZ504882 | MGnify/ENA primary metagenome ERZ504882 (study PRJEB26092, sample SAMD00036408) | human gut metagenome | host: Homo sapiens | study: EMG produced TPA metagenomics assembly of... | reverse complement strand
AACATACTTCTGTGCCTCAGGAATCAGCTTTTCTGTGGCATAATCCTCAATGTAGTCGGTTGCATTCTGTAAACCTGTGCTCGCGAGCTCAGCAATTTTGCTGTCCCCGAAATTGCCGTTCTTTATCATGTTGATGAATGCCGCAACATCATTTGGCAGTGTCTTCATAAGTCCTGATATACTTGCTATGACAGAAGGCACAATAGCCGCAATGAGGAGCGAAATAATCGCTACCAGAATAATAACCGAGCCTGTGATTGCAAGAGCTCTTGAAACCTTTCGCAGCTTGCTTTCGCTTTTCATCTTTTTGGAAAGAAGCTTTTTAAAGCATCTTTCCAGCCACAGCATGACAGGATTCATCAGGTATGCAAGCACAAGTCCCATTATAATAGGCATTGCTGCCGCAAGCAGCTTGCTCCATATGCCTGCAAAGCCCTCAAATCTGTACAGTGCAAAGAAAAACAGTATACTGACTGCAAACGTGACAAATACCATGACACCTATTCTGATCAGATGTGGCCATTCCTCACGCCCCGGGTGCGAAGCAGAATTCGCACCCTTATCTGCATTTATCTCAATGTTTGATTTTTTACCAGCTTTTCCGGTTTCTTCCATCGGATTAAACTCTCCTTATTTACGGTTATAGTTGATGAGACATCCCTTTAATATTATCTCTCTTTCATCATCTGTGAGCTCACCCATCTTCAGTGTAAATGGCTTTAATTCACCATCCTTGACAACATATGCCTCAAACTCCGTCTTTGCATCCTCGATTTCCTTCTTGATTCCCGGAAGGAAGATATAGTCGAGGTTGTGGAACGGAAGCTCTCCCTCATCGATGATGAATGGAAGCATTCCCCAGTTGATCAGGTTTGAACGGTATCTCTTTGTAGCATACTCGTTTGCGATATTTGCCCAGCCTCCGAGTACCTTCTGGCAGCTTGCAGCCTGCTCTCTTGCTGAGCCGTCACCCGGCTTAACAGCAAAAATTGTGCTTCCGAAGCCCATATTCTCATGGCTTGCCTCAGGGAATTTTTCTTTACTACTCCCATGATTTCAGCAACCTCAGGAACAGCCTTTCCTGCGCACTCACCACTCTCTATAGCCTTCTGGGCCTTCTGGATTTCCTTTGCTCTGCCTACATACTCAGGATCCTTTCTTGAAAGTGCAAACTCTGCAAGTCCAAGAGGGTTTGAACGATATGAAGATGTCTCTCCTGAAGGAATGAGCTCATCTGTTGTAGTAACAGGATCATGAATCTCTGAAACCACCTTAAGGAGCATATTCTCAGGAAGCGCGCTCATTGCCGGCCAGTCCTTGATGTTTGGTCCGAACTGGATTTCAACTGAAGGATCTGCCACTCCATGGCTGTCAAATACACGGTTCTCATATATAGTCTTGTCAAAGAAATATTTTGGCTTTGTAAAGTTGACATCAATATCCGCTGCTGATGTAAGGAAGCCCTTGTTTGCTGCTGTTGCAGCGATTGAACGTGCATCCATGAGTGCCACTGAGCTGATCTGTCCGTTCTGTACCTTAGAACCCTCTCTGTTAGGGAAGTTTCTTGTTGAATGACGGATAGAGAATGCGTTGTTGGCAGGTGTATCTCCTGCACCAAAGCAAGGTCCGCAGAAAGCAGTCTTTACGATTGCACCTGTCTCAAGAAGCTTTGCTACAGCTCCGTTTTTCACAAGCTCCATGTATATTGGAGTAGATGCCGGGTAAACACTCAGTGTAAACTCGTCTGCTCCGATTGAATGTCCGTTTAATATGTCAGCCGCATCGCAGATATTCTCAAATCCACCGCCTGCACAGCCTGCGATGATTCCCTGGTCTACATACAGTTTTCCGTCTCTTACCTTACTCTTTAAATCAAGCTTCACCTTGCCGTCAAAGCTTACCTCAGCTCTCTTCTCACAGTCATCGAGAATATCCATGAGGTTTGCATTGAGCTCATCGATAGTATAGGTATTGCTTGGGTGGAATGGCATAGCTATCATTGGGCGGATCTGGCTTAAATCAATCTCAATAAATCTGTCGTAGTAAGCCACCTCACCCGGATTAAGCTCCTTGTGGTCCTCAGCCCTACCGTGAATCTCAAAGAATTCCTTAACCTGGTCATCTGTTCTCCAGATAGAAGAAAGACATGTAGTCTCTGTTGTCATAACATCGACACCTATACGGAAGTCAACGCTCAGATTAGACACACCCGGTCCTACAAACTCCATAACTTTGTTCTTTACGAAGCCGTTTCCGAATACCTCTCCGATAATTGCAAGTGCGACATCCTGTGGTCCAACGCCCTTGATTGGCTCTCCTGTCAGATAAATACCTACTACCTCAGGCATATCAATATCATATGTCTGTTCGAGAAGCTGCTTAACAAGCTCAGGTCCACCCTCGCCGACTGCCATAGTACCAAGTGCACCATAGCGTGTATGTGAATCAGAACCAAGTATCATCTTTCCGCCGCCGGCAAGCATCTCTCGTGCAAACTGATGGATAACTGCCTGATGAGGTGGTACATAGATTCCGCCGTACTTCTTTGCACATGTGAGACCAAACATGTGGTCGTCCTCATTGATTGTTCCACCAACTGCACAAAGGCTGTTGTGACAGTTTGTAAGTACATACGGGATAGGGAATTTCTCAAGTCCTGAAGCTCGTGCTGTCTGGATGATACCTACAAATGTGATATCATGCGATGTAAGCTTATCAAACTTAATCTGAAGCTTGTCCATATTGCCGGATGTATTGTGCTCCTTTAAAATACCGTAAGCAATTGTCGCCTGCTTAGCTGTCTGTTTGTCGATGTCCATGCCGGTCTTGCTTTTTACAGCTGCCTGAGCTTTTGGTCCATCAATTATTACTTCCTTACCGTTTAAAAGGTAAGCACCGTTTTCATATAATTTCACTTATTCTACCTCCGTATGTGTATTTCAAAATTCTTTTATTTACTATTATATAATATTATAGGTAATTGTGGCAATAAATAAATCACCATCTACCTTAATTTCGAATTTTCCTCCCATCAAATGGGTCAGATTCTTTGCAATCGAAAGTCCAAGTCCACTTCCTTCAGTGGTTCTCGACCTCTCTCCCCTCACAAAACGCTCTGTCAGGTCCACATTTCCGTTGCTTACTATGTCAAGTTCGTTCTTAGACACATTCTTTATTGTAAAAACTGCCTTTGTATCTGCCTTTTCAAGCTCTACATACACTCTGGTATTTTCCAGTGCATATTTTGCGGCATTAGTATACAGATTTTCAATAGAGCGGTAAAGCTGACGTCCATCCGCATAGATAAATATCTGTTCTGATGGAATTTTTGTAACTATTGTCAGATTTCTCGACTCAAATCGCTCATTGAATTCACCTCCTGTCTGGTATAAAAGCTCAACCAGATCAAGCTTTTGCATATTGAGCTTCACATTTCCCGAGGTAATCTTTGATGTCTCTACCAGATCCTCTGTAAGCTGCTTTAAGCGCTGTGACTTTTCCTCCAGCACATGTATATAGTATTTGGCATTTTCATTTTCCAGATTTTCCCTCTTAAGCAGGTCAACATAGTTGACTATTGATGTCAAAGGTGTCTTTATATCGTGTGATACGTTTGTTATTAAGTCTGCCTTTAGTTTTTCATTTTTAAGGCTCTCATTTACCGAGCTCATAAGACCCTGGCGTATATGGTTGACAGCCTCCGCCACCTTTTTCTGCTGCCCATGAAACTCATTGACATTGAGTGTAGTGTCAAGCGCTCCTTCCGAGATAGCTTCAAGAGCCTCCTGTATGCGCATTATCTCTTTGTTTTTTTGTGTGTGGATATCCTTTTTCTCAATAACTCTTTTCAAAAGCTCATAGCCCTTGTACATCAGGCTGTGTGTGTAAAGTATATTGCCTTTTATCTTCCTTACAATGCTCTGGTATAAAATAATAAAAGCCAGATCAAAACAAAAAAGTAAATGTGCCGGCCGTCATAATGAGTGATGCATAGTCAAAATGCTGGTTTTTTACGCCTGAAATCACTTTCCCATAAATACCATGAGCAGTGTAAATATCACTAGCATCACATCAGAGTATACCTTGTCAATCGGTAAATAGTATATTGTATAATCATCCTCTGATTTTCTGCCTGCCACGTTTGCCATATATGCCAGGCTCACAAAGCTGCCTACCAGACCCGCAAGCGATATTAGTGTATAGATATCAATATTTCCATGCGCATCGTGCCTGAATGCATAGCCTGTGGCAAACACTCCTGTTACCATAAGTATCATGCATAGCTGATGTAAGACTATGACCGCCGCGTTTTTTTCCTATCGTATACTGCTTCATTTGTTGTCCTCTATCTTATAGCCTACTCCCCAGACCACCTTCAGATAGCGTGGCTCCTTAGGATTTATCTCTATTTTTTCCCTGATATGTCTGATGTGCACAGCAACTGTATTGTCGGCGCCTATCGCCTCCTCGTTCCATATGCTCTCATATATTTCGTTTATTGAGTAGACCTTTCCCTTATTTTTAAGGAGTAAAAGCAGTATATTGTATTCAATCGGTGTGAGCTTTACCTCCTCACCATCCACAGTCACCTTTTTTAAATCATCATTTACCAAAAGACCTCCGGCTTCATAAACCTTGTCTCCGGCTGCATCATTGCTTGACAGAGTGGTATATCTGCGAAGCTGTGACTTTACCCTTGCCACAAGCTCAAGCGGATTAAAAGGCTTTGTGACATAATCATCAGCTCCCACATTGAGGCCTAAAATCTTGTCAGCATCCTCTGTCTTTGCCGATAGAATGATTATCGGCACCCTGCTTTCCTTTCGTATCTGCAAAGTGGCTCTTATTCCGTCGAGCTTTGGCATCATGACATCTATTATCATGAGGTCTATTTTTTTATTCTTCATAATTTCAACCGCCTGTATGCCGTCGTAGGCCTTCTCCACGTCGTAGCCCTCCTGCATCAGGTAAATCTCAATTGCCTCAACTATTTCCTTGTCGTCATCACAAACTAATATTGTCATATTATCCTCCTTCTATGAATTTTGAACAGAAACCTTCTCCTGCCGTTAGTCAGCTATATTTTATCAGATTATCCACTTTATTTTTCTTAAAATCTGCTTAATATTACCCACTTTTAAATATAAGCCAAAAAGCAGCCGTTCTGTTTTGAACTGCTGCTTTATATTACATAGGTGTGTTTCATTTCCCTTTATTTCCGGTGATGCTCTGCCACATTCTGTGGATACCGTCTGTGAGCTCCTTCCCTTCCTTTGTGTTGATAACAGGTGGATTGCCGGCTTTTCTGCTTATTGCCTTATAATCCTCATCAACAGACGATTTTGAGCCGGCAGCCTTGGCTTCATCCTTATCATTGCTATGATTTAATCCGGCATCAGGTGTATCGTCTGCAAGCTTCACTTCACCCACTACACCATCTCCCAGGTCCTCGCCCTCAGCAAGTCCCAGTTTTCTGATATAATCCATATTTACCTTGATTTCAGTCTGTCTGTTTGCATAGATGGACTTCTCTTCATTGTCAATAGTACGCTCCTCTACAGGTTTACCTGCATTTTTCTGACGTTCTATCTCCTTATTTCTGTCATCGATAATCTTAAGATACTTCTCCGTATCGGACAAATCCTGAAGCTGTCCCTTGAGCTCATACTGGTTAGTTTTAACTATCTTCTCCTGCTCTGCAATCTTATCCTTCATATTCTTGCACAGCTTTTCAAGTGACTCGTTGGTATCATTGATGATATCACGCACTCTTGAAAGCGCCTCATCCGTATAGATAACCGATGCTGCATACACATCCTCAGCCTTTCTGCTTGCATCCCAGACTATCTGATCCCCCTTCTTTCTGAACTCTCTCTCTGCGTGATTGCGACTCTGTTCAGTAAGCTCATACTCATCCTGTATTGCATATATACACTTATTCAGCTCAGCAAGTAAATCTATCATTTGCTGCTTGTTTATGATCACCCTGCTCGGCTCCGGCTTATACGGCTCCGCCTTTGAGAGCATGATATGAATTTCTCTTAGTACCTTTTCTGTTTTATCGTTCGCATTCATTTTCTATTTCCTCGGATTTAAATTAACATTATAACTATTCAGGGTGGTTATGAATACTCACCACTTACCCATATTTTATATGAAAATCCGCTTCTCGTAAATAGCCAAATGAATAATAGTAGTTACTATAATTAAATCAATCCCGCTGCCGCATTTCTCAGTTCATCTGCCGCATGCTTTATCTCGGCAGCCTGCTCTTCGCTCACATTTCCGGGCTTTGTCCTTGAAATAAGCTTCTTCACATATGAAAGTGACGATTTCACACTCTTTTTCTGTGCGCTGTCCATAGCCTTTCTTTTTTCCTTGTCAGCCATGACATTTTCCACCTGTCGCACAAGCGTATCAGCCTCACTTCTTGCATCAATATAAGCCTTTCTCTGTCCGTCTGTTGCCTCATACTCCTGTGCCTCGCGGATTGCCTGCTCAATCTCAGAATCAGACAAATTTGAGCTTGCGGTAATCGTAATCTCCTGATGCTTTCCTGTGCCCAGGTCCTTTGCAGAAACCTGCACAATGCCGTTTGCATCTATATCAAACGTCACCTCTATCTGCGGCACACCTGCCGGAGCCGGCTTGATGCCCTTTAGCCTGAAGTTTCCAATCAGCTTATTGTCCCTTGCAAACTGCCTCTCACCCTGCAGTACCTTTATATCCACAGAGGTCTGGAAGCTTCCTGCAGTTGTAAAAATCTGGCTGTATCTCGTAGGAATAGTCGTATTTCTGTCAATTATTTTGGTTGAGACACCACCAACTGTCTCAATTCCGAGTGAAAGCGGTGTGACATCCATCAGTATAATCTCTGCCGCACTGCTGCCTGCGACAATTGCTCCACCGAGCTTGCCACCCTGTACTGCTGCACCGAGTGCCACGCACTCGTCAGGATTTAGGTTGTGTGAAGGCTCTTTTCCTGTAATTCTTCTGACCTCCTCAACAACAGCCGGCACACGTGTAGAGCCTCCTACCAACAGCACCATTCCAAGCTCTGCTGCACAAATCCCCGCATCTGAAAGTGCCTGATTGACAGGAATAGCAGTTCTCTCCACCAGATCCTTTGTTATCTCATTAAACTCAGCCCTTGTGAGGTTCATCTCCATGTGGACCGGCTGTCCCTTTACAGTGGTGATAAATGGCAGGTTGATAGTGGTTGAGGATGATGATGAAAGCACCTTTTTTGCCTTCTCAGCCTCCTCCCTGACACGCTGCATAGCAGTATTATCCTTTCTCAGATCCACATTCTGCTGTCTGTAAAACTCTGTGACAAGATAATTCGTGATTCTCTCATCAAAATCATCTCCACCCAGATGATTATCACCGGCTGTGGCAAGCACCTCTATCAAATTGTCCCCTATTTCGATAACAGACACATCGAAGGTTCCTCCTCCGAGATCGTAGACAAGAATTTTCTGCTGCTGTCCATGGTCCAGTCCGTATGCGAGTGCCGCAGAGGTTGGCTCATTTATGATTCGAAGCACATTAAGCCCAGCAATCTTTCCTGCATCCTTAGTTGCCTGCCTTTGCGCATCCGAAAAATATGCAGGAACTGTGATTACGGCGTCTGTCACTGCCTCACCAATATAGTCCTCTGCATCCTTTTTCAGCTTTCTGAGAATCATAGAAGAAATCTCAGGAGCTGAAATACAGCTTTCCGTCCACTTTTGCCCTGAAAATCGCTTCCCATCTGTCTCTTTATTGAGAAAAAATGTCCTGTCCACATTGACTGCTGCCTGCCTCTTTGCAGCCTCGCCAACCAGTCGCTCTCCATTCTTTGTAAAAGCCACTACAGACGGAGTTGTTCTCTGACCCTCGCTGTTAGTTATGACTACCGGCTGATTGTTCTCCAATACTGCCACACAGCTGTTTGTTGTTCCTAAATCTATACCTATAACCTTGCCCATTTTATGCCTCACTGGTTTTTTTATTTAAGTCTCATAAATAATTGATTTTTTTGACTTACTATTTCATCCTAATACTACTTTAAGCTTGGAAAATTCACTCGTCAAGGCATGAGGCTGTTATTTCAGAGAATGTTTATACTTTTAATTTTTATATCACAACATAACAACAAAGGCACCGCCGAAGCAGTGCCTTTGTTGATTAGTTTATAGGTTGGATTAAATGATAATTGAGGATTGCTTATTCACTTACTTTCTTTTTGAGTAATCCGAGTAATCCACATGCAATGAAAGATCCGATTACTAATGCAACAAGATACATTAACGGATTTCCGATTGTAGGAACTACGAAGATTCCTCCGTGAGGTGCCATGAGTGTACATCCAAATGCCATTGAAAGTCCACCTGCCACTGCTGAACCGACTACACATGCCGGAAGGACATGAAGCGGATCAGATGCTGCGAATGGGATTGCACCCTCTGTGATAAATGATAATCCCATGATAAAGTTTGTAGGTCCTGCCTTTCTCTCCTCTGCTGTGAACTTGTTCTTGAAGAAGATTGTTGCAAGAGCGATTGCGATTGGTGGAACCATACCGCCAATCATAACTGCTGCCATAATATTGTAGTTTCCGGCAGCGATTGAAGCTGTACCAAATACATAAGCGGCTTTGTTTACAGGACCACCCATATCTACTGACATCATTCCTCCGAGAAGTACTCCGAGCACTACTGCGCTTGCACCATTAAGTCCATTAAGACCATTGTTGATAGCTGTATTTAAAGCTCCGATTGGAGGCTCAACTACAAACTGCATTATAACGCCTACCAGGAATATACCAAGCAGCGGATAAAGCAGAACCGGCTTCATACCATCAAGACTCTCCGGAAGTTTAGAAAATACCTTCTTTAAGAGGAGCACAATATATCCTGCAACGAAACCTGCTACAAGTGCTCCAAGGAAGCCTGATGTACCGTTTGCTGCGATTGAACCGCCTACAAAACCAACTGCAAGACCCGGACGGTCAGCAATACTCATAGCGATAAAGCCTGCAAGAATTGGAAGCATAAATCCAAATGCTGTTCCACCAATTCCCTTAAACATTGCTGCGGCCTGTGTAATAGTACCGAAATTTGCTCTCTGGTCAGCCGGCAGTGAATTAAGGTCAACACTGAATCCATCGATAAGGAATGCGATTGCGATAAGAATACCACCACCAACTACGAATGGAAGCATATGTGAAACACCATTCATCAGATGCTTGTAAATCTGATGTCCAACGCTCTCCTTTCCACCAACTGATGAATGTGAAGCCTCCTTTTTACCTGATGCCTTAAATACAGGAGCATCACCGGAAGCAATTCTCTTTATGAGCTCTTCTGCCTTATTGATTCCGTCAGAAACCTGACACTCAATAACCTTCTTTCCGTCAAAGCGGTCTGTAGGTACATTTGTATCACAGGCAACTATAACACCTGCAGCCTTTGCGATTTCATCATCTGTGAGCACATTTTTGGCTCCGCCTGAGCCTCTTGTCTCAACCTTTACCTGATATCCAAGCTCCTTGGCTTTTTTCTCGATAGCCTCAGCAGCCATATAAGTATGGGCAATTCCTGTAGGACAGGCTGTAACTGCAACGATAAATACATCGTCCTTCTTCACCTCAACAGGCTCTTTCGCCTTTGCCTCTTTGGCAGCCTCTTTCTCATCCTTTGCTTTTTCAGCGCTATCGATGATATTTAAAAACTCATCAACTGAACCGGCATTGATAAGAGAATTTGTAAACTGCTCGTCCATCAGCATAACAGAGAGCTTGCTAAGCACCTGAAGATGCACATTATCCTCTGTGTTTGGTGCAGCGATAAGGAAAATAATCTTTGCAGGTGTACCATCGAGTGATTCAAAGTCAACCCCGTCCTTTACAACCATTGCCGCAAGACCTGCTTTAGTAACAGCATCAGACTTACAATGAGGAATTGCTATACCCATTCCAATTCCTGTTGTGCCTTCCTCCTCTCTTGCAAAAACACCCTTGCGATACTTCTCCACATCGGCTATTTTGCCACTTTTTGCCATCAAATCAATACACTGATTCAATGCTTCGGTTTTTCCGGCAGGCGTACCATTTAAATTGATACTCTCAGCTGCCAACAAATCCCTGATTGTCATACATCATTCCTCCTAATAGAATATATTAATTATTTATATCAACCTTTTTGATACCGTTTGTTTAATTGGAAGCACTGTCCCATTTATCAATAAGTGCTTCAACCTCAGGCTTTGTAGCCAGCTCCTCAGAAAATGCACTTGCACTTCCTGTACATACTCCATAAATAAATGCCTGCTTATAATCATTTGATTTGAGGTATCCGTAAACAAATCCGGCTACCATCGAATCACCTGCGCCTACAGAGTTTTTGAGCTTTCCTTTAGGAGCCTGTGCCTTAAATTCCTGTCCATCCTCGGTCACAAGCACTGCTCCGTCACCTGCCATAGAAACAAGCACGTTTCTTGCGCCCTGCTCCTGAAGCTTCTTTGCATACTTTATCACATCGTCCTTGTCTGTAACCTCAACCCCGAATATCTCACCGAGCTCATGATTGTTTGGCTTGATAAGGAATGGCTTATACGCAAGCACATTTGTGAGCAGATTTCTCGTCGCATCAACCACGATATTTATTCCGCGGCCCTCAAGATGCTTCATGATATCCATATACATTGATGAAGGCATCACATCAGGAATACTTCCTGCGAGCACAAGCACATCAGACTCCTTTAAGCAGTCAAGCTTCTCATAAAGCTTTTTAATGTTGTCCTCAGTGATTACCGGTCCCTGACCATTAATCTCGGATTCCTCATTTGAGCGAAGCTTCACGTTAATACGTGAAATACCATCCTCCACCTCTATAAAATCAGTATTAACGCCTTTTTTTCCTAGAAGTCTTTTAATTTCATTTCCTGTAAAACCCGCTGTAAAACCAAGTGAAGTATTGCTCATTCCAAGATTCTTAAGAACCATGGAAACATTGATGCCCTTACCACCTGCAAAAATCTTCTCTCCGGTTGTTCTATTGACTACTCCTGTCTTAAAATCTGTTACATCAACAATATAATCTAATGATGGATTAAAGGTAACTGTGTAAATCATGTTAGACCTCCTTAATATTTTTGTATTTCTTATAGTTGTCATTGCTTAGTGCATTTGTAACAATTACAGCATCTTCAAAATCAGCAAACTTGATACTTGATACCTGTGAAAACTTACTGTCATCCGCAAGAATGTATTTCTCCTTGCTATTCTCCATGGATTTCTTTTTAACCATGGCCTCCTTTATCTCCGGAGTTGTAAATCCATTCTTCACAGTAATTCCGTTGGTCCCCCAGAAGCCCTTCGTAAAATTATATTTATCGAGCGTCACAACGGCCTCATCTCCGACAATAGCCTCAGTAGTAGACTTGAACTCGCCACCCAGAATATATACTGTATATCCCCTATCGGAAATTCTCTTGGCATTAGTCAAAGAGTTTGTAACAAAAACCACATTCTTTGCAGTAATATAATCAATCATGACTGCTGTTGTAGTACCGGCATCTATATAAACAAAATCATTATCCACAATAAGTGATGCCGCATATCTGGCAATCTGTTCCTTTTCGCTGCGATTCTGCTTAAGCCTGTTGATAACCTTCTCATCCTGAGTATGGATATTCGTATTATTGGCAATCGCACCACCATGTACCTTGGTGAGATACCCCTTCTTGTCCATTGCAACCAGATCACGTCTGATTGTTGACTCGGATGTATCAAGCTCATCCATAAGCTGCTGAACAGTCACACTTCCCATCGAATCTAATATATCGAGTATTTTTTTACATCTATCTTCCGCCAGCATCTAATCACCCCTGTTTTCAAATTGCTCAAAGACTATCATTTAATCTTTTATATTCAATTATTTTCCTTTTTTATTAAAATCAATAATCATCTAACTTGTAGTATTATTATATTTTCAAAATCAGTCATTGTCAATCATAATCAGTCATTTATATTCACAAATAATCACCATGAAAATTGTTAAAATTATATAAGGTCAAATTTCAAATTGTGTAATATATGCAAAAGTAATATTCTAATTTTGTGCAGAATATACTACATAAATCTTTATTACTTGCCTAATTGCTAATTTTAGTATCTTTTCTATTACTAGTTTATAATCTAAAATATAGTTCAAATTAACTAATTTTAATTTAGTCACTATCAAATTTGACTGTTTTTGACTGTTTTGAATCTAAATGCATTGTAATTCATAATTCATCATGCTAGAATATGTTCATTATGGTACATATTTTATGATTAAAGGGTCAAAAGGTATCATCAATGAGTTTATATTTTGTTATTTCACAACATTTTAAATAATTTATGTACCATCACAGCTACAATACTTTAAGTTAAAAAGGAGGATTTCACATGAAACAGCTTAATTGGGCAACACTCGGCTGCGGCGTAATAGCTAATGAGCTCGCGCATGCTCTCTCAAAGGAAGGACGCACTCTTTATTCAGTTGCCAACAGAACTCATGAAAAGGCCGTAGCTTTTGCACAAAAATATGGCATTTCAAAGGTATATGACAACATTGATGACGTCTTTTATGATCCTGATGTGGATATCATTTACATCTCCACTCCACACAATACTCACATCAATTATCTAAGAAAAGCCCTTTCTAATGGAAAGCATGTACTCTGTGAAAAATCTATTACTTTAAATATCGCAGAGCTCGATGAAGCCGTCTCACTGGCCAAAGAAAATAACGTTATTCTTGCTGAAGCCATGACTATATATCATATGCCTGTTTATAAAAAGCTAAACGAAATAATTGCAAGTGGACAACTCGGCAGGCTAAATTTAATTCAGGTCAATTTTGGAAGCTACAAGGATTACAATATGACAAACCGATTTTTCAGTCGTAAGCTTGCCGGAGGAGCATTGCTTGATATTGGAGTTTACTCACTTTCTCTTATCCGCTGGTTCTTCAAGGAAACACCAACACAAGTATCGTCACAGGTTAAATATGCACCAACCGGTGTTGATGAACAGGCAGGTATTCTGCTTATGAATGATGCAGAGGAAATGGCAACTGTCACATTATCTCTTCATTCAAAGCAGCCAAAACGCGCTACGCTCTCTTTTGACAAAGCATATGTGGAAATCTTTGAGTATCCAAGAGGAATGCAGGCAACTATTACATATACAGAGGATGGTCATAAAGAAGTAATTGATGCCGGTGATACATCAGATGCACTGTATTACGAAGTACGTGATATGGAAAAAGCTGTAAGCTCAGCATCATCAGATGAAATAGAAACCCTCATGCACTGTCAATATACATATGATGTAATGAAAATTATGTCAGATATAAGAGCTGAATGGGGTATGAAATATCCTGAAGAAGAAAAATAGATTTGTATGTTCACTGTTATAGTTATATTATAAAAATAAATAGTTGTTAAAAAAGCAATATAATTCTGATTATCAGTTTTATATTGCTTTTTGTATATAAAAGAAAGACCACATCATAAACTGATGTAGTCATTTTAAGAGAGGTGACAGCCGGATTTGAACCGGCGATGACGGTGTTGCAGACCGGGGCCTTACCACTTGGCTATGTCACCATATATTATACTAAAAAACTCCCCGAGTAGGGCTCGAACCTACAACAACTCGGTTAACAGCCGAGTGCTCTACCATTGAGCTATCGAGGATTATTAAGGTTTGTACCTTCAAAACTTCATACAAATCCGATTTGTTTTTCTTCGTTATTAACCAGATTAAGCCCTCGACCTATTAGTAACAGTCAGCTCCACATGTTGCCATGCTTCCACCTCTGCCCTATCTACCTTGTAGTCTTCAAGGGGTCTTACTCCCGAAGGAGGGATATCTC
>ENA-OQNJ01000263-OQNJ01000263.1-human-gut-metagenome-genome-assembly--contig:-NODE-263-length-13924-cov-3.128724_pt1 | contig 13924 bp, 12 predicted proteins | sample MGYA00242630_ERZ504882 | MGnify/ENA primary metagenome ERZ504882 (study PRJEB26092, sample SAMD00036408) | human gut metagenome | host: Homo sapiens | study: EMG produced TPA metagenomics assembly of... | reverse complement strand
ACCAACCGTATTCATCAGAAGATCATCTACATCAAATACCCCACTTTCATGATCAATTGACTTGTCTCGATCACTAAACTAAAAAAGGAAAGTTGCAAACACTGCACGAAAAAATGCCGTTTTTCTTATTGATCACGATCGGGATCATAAAACCAAATGGACTGAATGCAAAAATATTTCCAAACAGATTTGTGACCACTGCTTCGGTGGACTAAAAAATGTCTGTATGTCCAGAACCTGTTGATTTCTTTGAATAAAACTAAGTTCACATGGGAGGTATCATATCCTGTATCCCTCCCATATCGTTCACTCAATAATACAAAATAAAATATAACTATGATATAAAGATAAAATATAACTTTTATTCCTCGTCTGGCTAACTTCTTTTTCTCAACCGTCACAAGAACCATCCTTAATGTTTTGCACCATACTGTTCATAGTATGCATCAATTGCTGCTTTTAATGTATCATCAATCACAACTTTTCCATTACATTCTTTGTTATATAAACATTCTACAACTTCTTCCATATCAACGATCGCTGCTGTATCAAATCCATATAATTCTTTCACTTCATCCAGTGCACATTTTTCTCCGCCTTTACCGATTTCCATACGGTTTAAGGATACCATTAATCCAACGATCTCTACGTTTGCTGCTCCTTTTACTTTTGGAACTGTCTCTTCCATGGATTTACCAGATGTTGTAACATCTTCGATCATGATCACGCGGTCACCGTCTTTTAATTCGCTTCCAAGGAAGTTTCCTTTATCTGCACCATGATCTTTTGCTTCCTTACGGTCAGAACAATAACGAACTTCTTTTCCATATAATTCGCTGTATGCGATCGCTGTTACAACTCCTAATGGAATTCCTTTGTATGCAGGTCCGAATAACACATCAAAATCATCTCCATAAGTACTATGGATTGCTTTTGCATAATATTCTCCAAGTCTCTTTAACTGAGATCCTGTCACATAAGCTCCTGCATTCATGAAAAATGGAGATTTTCTTCCACTCTTTAATGTAAATTCTCCAAATTTTAATACATCACTTTCTACCATAAATTCGATAAACTCTCTCTTATACTGTTCCATCTTCTATTTAAACCTCCATCTTATTCATTCTTTGCTAATTTGCGGTATTCGTCATAATAAAAACGAATCACATCTTTTCTTGTCACGATCCCGATAAATTTCTCCTGATCATCAATGACCGGAACAAAATTCTGATCTGTGATCACATCGACAAGATCATCCATATCTGTGCTGATCGTCACTGCCTGAATGTTTCTCTTTCTCTTTACATCCATAAGTTTGACTTTCTCAGCTTCTGATATATTCCAATGACACATAGATTCCATGGCACGCAATACATCACCTTCTGTGATCGTTCCTGCGTATTTACCATCATCAGTTAATGTCGGCACTGCTGAATATCCATGATATTTTAGTTTTTCAAATGCCTGCCTTAAACTTTCATTGGCAGGGATATAGGCAACCTCACTTTTCGGAGTCAGGAAAAATAAAATATTCATACCCTCATCCTCCTTTTATTATCTATTTGACACATCCGATCAATTCGTTAATATCATTGATCTGATGTCTTTCCATGTAAGTTTTGATTCCATCAACAACTTCAAGTGTCGTTGCAGGATTGATAAAGTTTGCTGTTCCTACTGATACCGCTGTTGCACCAGCCATGATAAACTCTAATGCATCCTCAGCTGTTGAGATTCCACCCATACCGATAATTGGCACATCCACAGCGTTAGCAACCTGATATACCATACGGACAGCAACTGGTTTGATCGCTGGTCCGGACATCCCACCTGTCTTATTGGCAAGCACAAAATCTCTTCTTTCAATATCGATCTTCATTCCTGTTAATGTATTAATCAAAGAAAGAGCATCACTTCCTGCATCAACTGCAGCTTTTGCCATCTCTGTGATATCTGTGACATTCGGGCTTAACTTCATGATGATCGGCTGTTTTGCTTTTGCTTTCACTGCCTTCGTAATATCATATAACGCTTTTGGATCCTGTCCAAAAGCAATCCCGCCTTCTTTCACATTCGGACAAGATACATTGATCTCTAATAAATCTACTGGCTGGTCAGCAAGTCTTTCTACAACCTCGAGATAATCCTTTTCGGATTTTCCACAAACATTAACAATGATCGTTGCTCCGGCTTTCTTAAGATATGGAATATCTCGTTCAACAAACACATCGATCCCAGGATTCTGCAATCCGATCGCATTTAACATACCACCATATACCTCTGCAACTCTAGGCACAGGATTCCCCGGCCATGGAACATTAGCAACTCCTTTGGTTGTCACTGCTCCTAATTTGGAAAGGTCGACAAATTCACTGAATTCTTCTCCGGAACCAAATGTTCCTGATCCTGTTGTCACAGGGTTCTTCATTGTTACTCCGGCAATATCAACTGATAAATTCATTATAGTTCCACCTCCCTGGCGTCGAATACTGGCCCATCTTTGCAAACACGTTTGTTATGAACATGTGAATGGGAATCTACGTCTTTTGACTTGCAAACACAGGCTAAGCATGCACCGATTCCACATGCCATTCTCTCTTCCATGGAAATCTGTGCTTCGATCCCCATCTCTTCTGCATATGCTTTGATTCCTCGAAGCATTGGTGTTGGACCACATGCATAGATGATGCTTCCTTCCACGCCCTGCTCTTTGATCGCATCAATGACATTTCCCTTCGTTCCTAAAAGATCCGTCTTCTGTAGAGATCACAACATCTCCAACTGCCTCAAATTCGTCTTTTAAGAACATATCACTGTCACGGTATCCTAAAACTGCTGTTTTGTCGCAATCTAACTGCTTCATTAATTCTAACATCGGAGGAATTCCGATTCCGCCACCGATTAAAATTGCTTTTTTGTCTTTCTGTGTAAATCCGTTTCCTAAAGGTCCTAAGATTTTGACCATCTCACCTTCTTTGTAATCGGATAATTCCTTCGTTCCATCTCCAACCGTACGATAGACGATCCTTAATGTCCTTGCTTCTTTATCGATCCCACAGATACTGATCGGTCTTGGAAGGATCTTACTCTTGTTATTCAGATAAACAGAAATAAACTGTCCTGCTTTTGCTTCTTTCGCAATCTCTTCTGCTTTCAATGTCATATCAAAGATTCCGTCTGATAAAGATGTATGACGAATGATCTCTGCCATTACCTGTTTCTTACTCATCTTGCAATTCTCCTTTATCTGGCTGTTTTCTTTACTCACAAATAGGTGATCTTTTATTTTACCCAGGTCCTGTTTTAAATCTTCTTTCATATCAAGAACAGCCTGTCTTGATGCATCTGCGTAATTTTCTTCTCCAAACTGACTGTAAGCATCCTGTTTATATGCACAGATGATTTCCTCTTGGAAGAATTTAATGATCGCACCTAATCCATCTTCGTTAAAGAATGGCGCAAGATCCTTTGCCTGACCACCCTGTGCTCCGTATCCTGGAACTAAGATGTATGATTTTGGCATGATCTTTCTTAATACTTCTCCCATCTTAGGATAAGTTGCTCCAACAACGGCACCGATATAGCTGTAAGAATCTCCCATCAGTTCTTCTCCCCAGGAAGCAACTTTCTCGGCTACCATCTCATATAACGGTTTTCCATCGATCTCCTGATCCTGGAATTCTCCGCTGGATGGGTTTGATGTCTTAACTAAGATGAACATTCCCTTCTTCTCTTCTTTACATACTTCCATAAATGGACGGATTCCATCACTTCCAAGATATGGATTAACTGTTACAAAATCTTCACAAAATCCGCTGTATGTCTTGCTTCCCACTGCAACCTTTCCTACATGACCGATCGCATAAGCTTTGGATGTTGATCCAATATCTCCACGTTTGATATCTCCGATGATCACAAGACCTTTGCTCTTTGCATATTCACATGTCTTATTAAATGCAACAAGTCCTGGAACTCCAAATTGTTCATACATAGCAATCTGTGGTTTAACCGCTGGAATCAGATCATAAGTTGCATCAATGATTCCTTTGTTATACTGCCAAATTGCCTCTGCTGCTCCTTCTAAAGTCTCACCATATTCAGCAAATGCTGCTTTCTTAATATATTCTGGTACATAATCAAGCATTGGATCTAATCCAACAACAATAGGGGCATCTAATTTTTTAATATTGTTTACTAACTGATTGATCATCGAACTCTCCTTTATATCTTTTTTCTTATATTTCAAAAATGAGATCTGCATTCCCCATTCATAAATGTAAATACTGGTTAAAGTATTTATAATTCCAGCAGCCGTACCAAAAGTATAAATCATAAACCACAATATCATAAGTGCTTTATCTTGCATGTTATAAGAACTAATTTGACCTTTTCCCTCTTCCCAAAAATTCAGCATAAGGTATCCGCAGCCCATAAATACCAATATACTAAAATATTTATAAAATTTACGATATCCTGCCTTCATATTTGCCACCTACTAATTTAACTTTTTGAACATTTCCGCTTTTACAACATCAAAGTTGTCTGCGCAAAGGAATCTGCACAATTCCAGATCGTAATAGCGGCTGGCGGTGACATAGAGCTTGGTGTCGTCATCGTAGCAGTAAGCACGATAGCGGAATGGATTGAGCTTTCCGATATTTTCTCCGCTGGTATCGGTCAGACCGGTCTGTTTTCCCCATATTTAAAACGAGCATTACCTCTATTAGAAATATAATACTTGTTTTTAATGAATATGCATGGAACTCATCTTTTCCATTTACCCATATACTCACCACATAGTAATTAATAATAACACACAGAATCAAATCTACACCTGTACCAAATTTTCCCCATATTACTTTCATACAATTTTCTCCTCGTTATTTCTTTCGACTGTGCAATATTCGCACCACTTGTATCCATGGTATTTACCAGTTCTCCCCCTGCATCGTAAGAATAGTTTACTCCCTGCTTTCCATCGCTGTCAATCCGTCCGATGACATCGTTTTGCAAAGATGGGATTTTATACTCTTCCCCCGTAAAAACAATATGCTTTATGGCAGTTGATCCATCCCGCTCCCGACAGCAGTCTGCCCCAGCTTTTGTTTCTGATTTCTGTGATCGTATAGCTTCCCTGGTCTTTGATGACTCCCACCACCGGGTATTCTACTCCGGGACCTGTGCGGATGTTGAGCGCCGGGTCTGTTACACGGTAGATGCCGGGATTGTATTCACTTTTCTCACTGCCGTCTTCTGTTTCCCGAATCAGACGCTGGAACCGCTCCCAGTCTCCCCGCTTCTGAATCTGGGACGGGCAGTTTTTGCTGCAGATGTCGTAATGCCGGTAAACTGCATCTGATGGAATCCCCGTCTCGTTCATCAGGTTTTTCACCAGCTCCACCGTATGTAAAAATGCGGTTTCGTAATCATATCCTTTCTGCACGCACATCTCAACCGCGATGCTGTTCCGGTTTCCATATCTGCCGAATAGATTTTTACTTCCATAATTTCTCCCGACATGCCAGCATCCTCTGCTGTGCGGCGCAGCCTGATAAGCGATCTCCCCGTCATCTACGTAATAATGCGCCGACATAATCTGAAAATTTCCCTGGTACTGCGCTCTTGCATGCGCGCGGGCATCGGCTCCGGCGGCAAAATTGTCTGTATTGTGTACCACAATACACTGCGGATGATTTTCCGACCATGTATTCTGGTTGCTACAATAGCTTCTGTCAACCCTCATTTACTCTGCTCCTCCTTTCTCAGCACATCAATCCTTGACCGCAGAACCTCAGGGATTTTCACACCCATCAGCCCTGCATTTTCCAAGATTGAAACCGCTTCATTTAAAATAAATCCAATGCAGACGGCATCCCGCAGATAATTCGTCTGTGTGAGCTGATCCAGTTTTTCCGCGACCAGCACAAAGAACAGCATCATCCCTTTTCTGCAAAGCCCTTTCCATCCCGCACGGCTCTCCAACGTTCCGTTTTCAGATTTCGGACTCGTTTTTAAAAACAACAGGAAGCAGAACACCTCCTGTGATCCAGTCAATTGCCATGAAGCAGACCAGCGTTTCCAGCGCAGCATCCCAGCCTCCAAACTGTGCCGCAAGGAAGCTGCCTGCTGCGGCAAGGATCGTGCGATAAATTGATTTCATTGGCATTTCCTTCTTTCTTTTTCTAAATTTGCATATAAAAAGGGAAGTGGCTGGTAATTCGTGGATCTTACGGCCACTTCCACTCTTTTTGTATGTTATTTACTTTCCGTATACTTGACACCGTATGAAGTGAGGAGTTCACAAAATTCGTCGGCGCTGAGCGGTATGATTCCCCAGCCCGGTCCGCGGAACTTGTCGAATATCATGATACTGGTAAATGGGTGATAGGTACACCAGAACAAACTGTCATCTTTCTGTTTCGATATGTTGAAGAAAAAATGATCATTGTATCTTTGTATCACAGTAAAATCTTCCCATTCTATCTTTTTTTCATAGCCCCAAAAAGATAACATTATTCCCCATTCATAAATATAAATTCGTTTTAGTAGAAATGTCACAGTTCCATAAGCTGCTATGCTTAAAAAGAACATTATTCCTAGAAACACTATGATACTTGTTTTTAATGAATAGGCGTGGAACGCATCTTTTTCATTTACCCACAGGCTCACCCACCAATAACTACTAATAGCACACACAATCAGGTCTACGCCGGTACCAAATTTTCCCCATACTACTTTCATACAATCTTCTCCTCGTTATTTCTTACGCTTTGCCTTTGTACAAAACTATTTTTCTTCGCGCAAAGGCATCTTAAAACTTTTCTATCTAAGCGCTGGAAGTCCTATATTTTGCATTTTTCTGGAAATTGCAGGCTTATTACTCTGCCAGTTCTTCTTTTTCCCCCCAACTTTTTTTGTACTAAAGTTGATGTTGCTGTTTTTCTTAAGTGTTGATCCATTTTTATTTGCCTGTTTCTTGGGTTTTCCAAACACTCCATCCAAAACACCGCTTTTGGGATAGCTCAGTAATGGAGACTGAAAAAACGTCTGTAAAACGCACCCAATGCATTCTCAATAGTTTCATTTTTTACATATGCGTTATACGTTTTAGGTTCTAACAAGGTCATTATAGCATCGTAAAATCCTGCCCCCATTGCTCTTGCCATATCTCCTGATTCCTGATACTCTAAATATCCTCCTTTCAAACCACTTACTACTACTGAAAAGATAATTCCTTGGCTATCTCCCAAAACACTACTGATTGCACTTTCTATGGCCACCTCTGCAATTCCTTCTAAGGTTACTTTCTCATTCGCCATTCCGCACTGTACCGCATATACAAATACATCTTTTAAGATATTCCATGCTACTTTTCTGGGATCGATTCCTGGGAATGCCAGCATTAAAATTCCAAAATCACCATCATCATCTACCGCATTCACCGGATTGTTGCAACAGTACACATAAAGGTTCTTTCCATTCATGCTAAACATTTTCGCTTTTACAGCATCAAAGTTGTCCGCACAAAGGAATCTGCACAATTCCGGATCATAATAACGGCTGGCGGTGACATAGAGTTTGGTATCGTCATCGTAGCAGTAAGCACGATAACGGAATAGGTTTAGTTTTCCGATATTTTCTCCGCTGATATCGGTCAGACCAGTCTGTTTTCCCCATGCATCGTAAGAATAGTTTACTACCTGTTTTCCATCGCTGTCAATCAGTCCTATGACATCATTCTGGCTGTTGTACAAGTAATAATACTCTTTTTCTCCCTTTTTCAGCATCAGCGGGGATTTATCCGCACCGTAAACAAACTGAACCAGTACATCTCCATACTTCGTTCCCATCAGTTTGTTTCCGCACCAGTAGTTCTTATGGCTGATTCCGTTCAGGTCTTTCCACTGGACTCTGTGTCCTTCGCTGTCGTAATGGTAAACTGCTTTCTTTCCGTTTAAGGTCAGACTCTGCAGCAGGCTTCCTCTGTACCAGGTCAGTGTTCTTCCCTGATAAGCTGTAATGTTGCCGACCGCATCATAGGAAATGCTGCTGCCATTATAGGAAATAAGCTGATCTTTCCATCCTGAAGCACGGTAGGTAAACAGATCTGTCTTTACCGCATTGCCCAGTGCTCCCGTTGTATAGGAATACTCTTTTCTGGACGTCATATTCATTCCGGCATCGTAGGTATACGTAATACTCTTATTTTCCCATGCAGAATCCACACGGGTCAGTTCACTCAAAGCATTATACGTATATTTTACTTTCTGAACACCATTCTCGGAAATCGTAACAATATTTCCCACAGCATCATAAACAAAGGACAGTTTCTTTCCGTTATTGTTGATTTCTTTGAGAAGCAAGGTTGTAATTCCCGCTTTTCTTCCCGGCACAAAGGTATAGTCGACCGGATATGTTTTGTCCTTCAGATGAATGGTTTTTCTGGTAACACGACATAACGTGTCAAAGGTATACGAAATTTTGACTGCATCATTTACCTTGATCTGATAAATCACATCCGGTGCCTGTGCTTTTCCAACCTCTCCAAATACGCACGATGTTGAAATTTTGCTGTCATCAATCTGATGTACCATGCCTGTGCGTCTGTTCTTGTTGTCATACTGAATGCGCGCCGTTTCTCCATCTGTTGTGCGGTATCCTGCCATTCTCTGGATCATGTCATAGTCAAAGAAAATCTTTCTGTCGTTTTCCAGATCCTCATGGTAAAATACATTTCCATAGTCATCATAGATATTTCGGAAGACTGTCGTTCCATTCCACTTCTGCTCCACGATCTGCTCGTACTTGTCATAGCTGTTTTTCAGCACTTCTCCTGTCGCATACTTTACTTCGCTGAGCGGTCCGTCCGACGGAAGATAATCGTATTCTTCCAGTGCATTTCCGCCTGCCAGAATTCTGGTCTGATTTCCGAGGAAATCATATTCATAGGTATACTCGAATCCATTGTGGGCAATCGTTTTTAACCGGTCACCTTCATCATACGTATAACCCAGTTTTACCGTATTTGTTCCATCAGAAGCCGTCGCACCGGTCAGAAGGTCATTCTTGGTATCATACGTATACGTTACCTTATTCCCTTTTGCATCGGTAACTCCCGTCAGCAGGCGTTCTTTGCTGTCGTATTCGTTTGTTGTTACAAATCCTCTGGCATCTGTCAGTGTTTTTACATTTCGGCCGGTTGCCGTGTAGGTATACTGCGCCGTCATACGTTCGCTGCATTTCTCCAAAATAAATTCCTGTGGACTCATGGCTTCTACTGTTGGATATGCTCCGTTAATTGCTGTATTCTCTTCATGTGAGAGACTTGGAATCATAAAATACCGGCTGTTCTGTTTGATGCAATAATTATTTTTATCCTCTTCACTCACTTCAAACCAGAATTTCTGTTTGCTATCCGATGTATTTTTCACCTGCAGCGTGAGTGTTCCATCCGAAGCCATAGAAAGTGCTTTTCCCTCTGCATTGGCCGGTTCCAGGAAAAATCCACCTGTTTCATCTCCATGAATCAGAAACATCTGTGCTTCTTTTCCTAAATACCGATTCTGAACAACTGTTGATCCCGCTGTTGTTCCATTTACCTGCATATACTGTCCACTGTATCCAAGACGCATCATATAAATCCCGCCGGAAATCGGCTGGTCACTCTTTCGTTCATATGCAACAGGCTCAAAATACCACTGCTGATTCGGATGTGTTTCTGACTGATCCCAAATCTGTAACTGAATCGAATTATCAAGCTGTGCTCTCGGAAGATCAATCGCTTTTTTGTCCTTAGAAATTTTACTTGTGATCAAATACATTCCTTCTCCTACTGGTTTGATACGAAATTTCTGTGAATCTTTGTTTGCGTATGCAGCTAACTTCGCCTTTGCCCCATTTGCATCCGTTCCGATATCCAGTACATATGTCTCATTTCCGTCAAATGCTTTGAAAACTAATATATCCTTCTCCGGCATCCTCAATACGCCATTTCTGCTCCGAACTTCCCGAAAACTCATACTGCTGAACTGCTGCTCCATCTTTATTAGATGCATCTTTTACATCGATATACTTACCAGATTTTCTGTGGCGAATATAATAACTTCTGCCAGCCATTACCGACGTACTTACCCTGTCATGATGAATCACTACGTCCTGCGGATTTCCCTTGTTATCATAGGTATAACGGTACTGAACTCCCTCTGAATTTCTTGCCGCTGTCATATTTTTCTTTTCCATCATATTCATACTCAAACGAAGAGCCGGTCACTTTAACCATTTTGGAAAGCAGGTCTGTTTTGTTGCAGATAAATGCATTCTGCTCCGCTGCTGTCTTGGCACTTACAATATTTCCATTTGCATCATACACGTAACTTTCCGCATCATCACGGATCAGCTGTAAGCCGGTAAAGAATGCATCATTCTGCTGTTTCTGGTATTCGAGATAGATCTGAATGGATTCGTAGGTCTTATTTGTTGTGGAACCATCTTTCCTGGTCAGGATTACGCCATTGACAAACTGCCACTCTGTCACATACGGATTGCAGTTCACAATTGTCTCTGTCGTTGTTTTGTCGGTAAAATGAACCACTGCACGAACACGGAAGGTTCGGCCCGGAATGGCGTCTGCTTTCACACTGCATCCGAGCACAAATACATCGCCTTCTTTTCCGCTCACCTTTACGGTTTGCATCAGGCTCTTATCTTTGGACAAGTTACCTCGTAATCTTGCACATTTACCTTTAACTGAATCTGTTACAATCTGGTCTGCACTTTCTCCCTGACTTAATTTCCAGCCATATTCCCCTGTTGTGTCAAATGTATCTTCGAAAAATGCATCGTGCAGCATGTTAAATTTGTTTGCTGCCATTGATTTTTCCAACTGGAAACAGGAAAAACAAGCCCATCCCTGCATATTATCCAAGAAAAACGCGGTAGTTACCTCCGTCTGAGATGCAATCGTAATAGTTACCGATACACGAGTCCATTCATCCGAATCTGTATCTTTCACCTCTGTTACCAGATCCATTTTCTCTGTATTTCCGGAAGAAAGTAAAATTCCGGCACCGCATTCGGAACGCTTTTTCTCCGGATCTGGTACACATTTTTCAACCTTAACATAACAGGAAAAAGTATAAGTTCCTTTTTCTAACGTATACGTTTTAGAGTATCCATATCTACCATTTACGGTATCTTTATTTATTGTACAAAAAGTTCCCGAAGGGAATCCCCCTAACGCTCTAAATCCAATAACTGCATTTTCATTTCCTGTGTTAATCTGATTCCACTGTAATAAAAATGGTTCTGGATCCATTCGGTTCCTGACGGCTTTCTGTAAAGTTCCTGTCATGCTCAGCTTGTTATTCTTTCGTCCTTCCCGTAAAAACTGATAACTGTTTGCAGCACCATCTTCATCCGACACATCCGCCGGGCAGCCGAAATTGTCAAAGTGGTAGGTAAACTTTCGATTATCACCTGTCCGACTGATTTCTCCATCCAATCCCTGTGTTTCAAACACCGTAGTATTTCCATTTCGATAGGAAATTTTCATTCTCTGCCCATTCTGTGGTCCTGTATGTTCAAAAACTTCTGACACTCGTTTTACTCCGCAGTCATCCTGGTACTTATATGAAATCTGTCGCCCATCATTATTCTGTACGCTCACCAGAATATCTCCATCGTAGAAAAATTCCGTACTTTTATTATCCGGATAACTAATTCTGGTCAGATGTCCTGCACTGTCATAGGAAAAATAAATGCTTCTTCCATTCGCATTCAGATTGCCCAGATTATTATCTTTTCCATATCTGAAGTCCATTCTTGCACCGGTAGGATCAATCAGATATGCCAGATAGTTACCTGCTGTGGACGGACCATACTGCGCTTTCTGCAGATTTCCGTTGGAATCCTTGATACTCCGCATGTATTTGTCCTGACCAAACGCATATTCCCAGCCGTTTTTGTCCTTCATGATGTAATAAGAATCTCCGTCAGAAGAACTTGTCTGCGTCAGCTCATATCCAAAGCCATCTTCATCCTTTAATTTATTTCCATCCGCTGTGTCTTTATAAAAGTAATGTCGGGTTCCGTCTCCATCTGTGTAGACATACGGGAAGTTTGCGTTTCCTGTGGCTTCCATTTCCTGGATGAAGTTCATTCTCCAGCCTTTTCCCATACGGTTGTTTTTACTCCGTTCTGACAGATTATACACATGACGGATATGAATCGGCAGCAGCCCACCGCTGGTTGACGCATCTTCATGCACCCATACAAGGTTTCCATTGAAGTCATTAACATAGCCATGGCCTGCGCGTCCGGCATCCTGCTCATGGTAGCTGTAATAGTCCTCGAGTCCTGTTGTACTACGGTAATAAAAGATTCCTTGCGGGAAATACTCGGAAGTAATTCCATAAGAGTTATTGGATGGATAATCAGAAGAAATGAAAACGGCTTCCTGATATGGTGTCTCATTCTGTGCCGTGATAACAATTCCATGATTTACCCCTGTGTTGTACCACTCACGCACCAGTTTTGTTACGTTGAATCCGCACGGTGTAACGGTAATTGTATTACCGGACTGTACCTGCTTTACACTGCAGTAATCCAGTACATTCGACTGATATGCCGGCTGATTGTTCCATGTGGTTGATCCCGGATTCCATCCTCCCGTTACTTTATGGGCGGTAATAAAAAACGGCTGGTTGCTGTCCGAAGAATACCGGTACTGCCATACATAGATTTTTGCATCGTAGATAACCGCTCCAGGTTCCATTGCAGGCAAGCTGGTAAATTTCAGGAAAGAACGGCATTTTCCATATTCCCGGTTATGGCCTACGGTAAAAGAACCATAAGAAGCTACCACCGCGCTGTCCGGACTTTTTTCTCGGACAAACGTATCGTCAATTGCCCTATTTGTTTTCGAGGTTTCTGCCGATGGATCAATCACAACCGGATATACTCGGTTTTCGTCCTGAAGCCATGTCTGATCCGGTACGACGCTTAAAATACTGCAATGCTGCTCCGCATCGGTTTCCAGTTCATAGTGTACCTGTTCCGAATAATTTCCGGCTGCATCGTACATACACGGCGGGGCAAAATAATAAAAAACTTCTTCTGTTTCTTCATCAATCAGGTCAATTCCTCCGTCTTCCCGAATGACAATCATCATCCCCGGGAACTGCAGGGAAAACGAATATTCAAGAGCTGCTGCTTTTACCGATTTTAAGATCAGGTTTTCTTTTACCTGTTCTCCGATGATTTTGTATTCGAGATCTACATTCTCTGCAATCTCTGCATAATGTCCGGCAGCCACAAGACCCGGAACACTCATTTTTTCCTGATTTTCCTGCTCCACGCTTTTTTCTTCTGTTTTCTGCACTGCGGCTCTGTTCTGCATTCCTTCTTCTGTCGGATAGAGATTTTCCGGCTGAAATACAGCTTCACGCTTCTGTGCCTGTACTGCCGCCTGGCTTCGGATGTTCTGTTTTTTCTGCTTTTCTGCCAGAAATCCCCAGCTCAGTTTTCTTCCCGTTTTTTCAATAGTAACCATTTCATTTGCATTACTGCTTTCTGCAAAATGGACTTTTACCCGGGATGCATGGTTCTGATAACCGTTTTCTGTTTTTTCCAGTCTGTTATCAATTTCCTTCCACTCTTCTCCTTCTTTATAATGAACCGGGTATCCGTAAATGACGGCTGCACCGCCATGATTTTCTGTTCGGAAGTTTTTGGTAAAACGGTCTCGTTTCTGTAAAATTTCCGCGATTACGCGATCTGTTTTCTGACTCATTTTAATTTCTCCTTTTTCTTCATCCTGTATTGTTTCTGGTTTCGTAAATACTTTATCTGCGCGCTTCTGATAAAGTTCTAAATTTAGAGAATCACCTATTGACTTTTCTCTATGGAAACTCTAATATAGAAATAT
>ENA-OQNJ01000261-OQNJ01000261.1-human-gut-metagenome-genome-assembly--contig:-NODE-261-length-13928-cov-3.447939_pt1 | contig 13928 bp, 12 predicted proteins | sample MGYA00242630_ERZ504882 | MGnify/ENA primary metagenome ERZ504882 (study PRJEB26092, sample SAMD00036408) | human gut metagenome | host: Homo sapiens | study: EMG produced TPA metagenomics assembly of... | reverse complement strand
AACAGATTTAGATGATTTCATGACAGGACTGCATGGTGCCACTGTAGATGATACGTTTAGACGGTGCCGTCAAAAGCTTACAGCAGATGGAATGGACAGCTATCTTGAAAGCGTGAGAAGTCAGTGGGAGGAATATAAGCAATGACACTTGAATTGGAGGGGCTTACAAAAGTTTATAAGGATAAAACTGCGCTGGATGATGTGTCGTTTTTCATTTACACCCGGCATATATGGGCTTTTGGGACCGAATGGAGCCGGTAAATCAACTATGATGAATCTCATTTCTGACAATCTGACTCCCTCAAAAGGCCGTGTGCTGCTTGACGGAAGGGGCATAGACGAGCTTGGAAGTGAATACAGGAAGCTTCTCGGATATATGCCACAGCAGCAGAATATTTATCCGGAGCTTAGTCTTAGGCGTTTTCTTTACTTTATGGCATCCCTGAAAGGATTAAAAAAGAGTGAAGCCGGGGAAGATATAGATCACTATGTGCGCATGGTAAAGCTTGATGATGTTCTTGGAAAGAAGCTTGGAGCTTTTTCAGGCGGAATGAAGCAGAGAGCACTGATAGCACAGGCACTCATAGGCAATCCCGGCATTCTTATACTGGATGAACCGACGGCAGGGCTTGACCCAAAGGAGAGAATCAGAATCCGCAATCTGATATCAGAGGTTGCAAAGGACAAGATTGTTATTATTGCGACTCATGTGGTTACGGATGTAGAGTTTATCGCCAAAGAGATAGTTATGTTAAGCAACGGTAAAATAATAAGGAGTGGTTCTCCGTCAAAGCTGCTTCAGGAGCTGGATGGAAAGGTATGGAATATTTTTTTATCGGATAATGAGATAGATGAGGTGAACACCGGATACAAGGTGAGCAATATTTCAAGGGATGCAGACGGTGTCATAGCCCGCATTATTGCCGATTCGTATGATGGCAGATGGCAGAAGGAGGCTGTGAGGCCAAATCTTGAGGACTTGTATTTGTATCTTAATGGGGACTGAAAATGGATATAGTAAAAAACGAAATATGTAAACTATTGACTAAAAGAACAGTGCTTATTCTCTTACTTTTGCTTGTTCTTAATCCTGTTCTTGGACTGTATACCATGAATACTGTAAATGATGATGGGTATACAGATAGGGACTACAGCGCGCTGTATGGCGAAATAAGCAATTACAGTCGTGAGGATGTTTTGCCGGAAATTGAACAGAGGCAGATGACGGCAGAAGCTTACGGCAGGATTAGTCTGTGCAGCAGGGTATACAAGGAAGCATTGGCATGTCTTTCTTATGATGAGTATCTGGACTCTGTCAATGAAAAGGCTGACGAGATTTCGATTATGAATAAGTTTTCCGGCAATGGAGGCTTTGCAGAGAAAAATGCTGCTAAAACGAGCAGAGTCTACAGTAAGCTTGAAGGCACAGTGCCTGAGGTTATGGATGCATCGGGACTTTTGAATATTACAGACAATGAGCTCACGGATTATGTGGCAGTGATTATGCTTTTTATCATTGCGCTCAACCTTGTTTTTTATGAAAAAAGCGAGAACCAGCTTGCATTGCTTAGAACAACTGCAAGGGGCAGAAGGCAGCTTATGGCGTCAAAGTCATTTGTGATGATTATGGCGGTCATGCTTATCACCTTGCTGTTGTATGGCATCAATGCAGTCATAAGCATGTGCTTTTACAATCCGATAAATCTGAAAAGTCCGCTTCAAAGTGTTTATCTGTACTATGGCAGTCCGTTTAAGCTTAGTATAGGACAATTTCTGGCATGCTATTTTCCTGTGAAAATAATAAGCTTTATATTGCTTGGCATGTTTTTTTATGCTGATATGCGCAGCGCTTGACAATATTATATTTGTGTTCGTTGCTTCTGCAGTGACCGTGGTTATTGAGGCTATCTGCTACACAACGATATCAGGAACCAGCTTCCTAGCCTTCCTTAAGTACATAAATATCATGTACGGAGTCAGGACAGGCAGACTTTTTTCTGATTATGTCAATATCAATCTGTTTGGATATCCGCTTAATACCGGGGGATTGTATGGCTTGTTCTGGCTTGTGTGTATAGCTGTATGTATTTTTGCGGTTACAAATTATCTCAATTCGGTGCATGAAAAGAAGCTGCTTTTACTGCCCGGCTTTGCCTGCGGTAAAAATACAGGCTGCCATACATCTTTATTTTTGCACGAATGCTATAAGGCACTTGTTCCGGGAAAAGTGTTACTTATTTTGATTGCAGCAGCTCTTTTTGTGGTATGGTGGAATCCGGCAGAGAAGCTTTCCTATGACTCGGTTGATGAGGTGTATTACAAGGAATATATGGACAAATATTATGGACCTTTAACTGCCAAAACCAATGAGCTTCTGGATGAAGAAAGAGTAAAATACGACAGACTGTCAGATAACATTGCTTACGATATGGAGCAGGGGAAGAGTGAAAGCTATATCAATATAAAGTACAAGGATGAACTGAGCAGACAGGAGGCATTCAACAAGCTTACAGCACATGTGGATTATCTTAAGACGTTAAATGAGGGCTGGCTGTTTTTTGAAAAGGGCTATGATATCCTTACCGACAGAACAGACTTCAAAAACCGTGATACAGCACAGGCCTTTGTGTATGTTATTCTCATAATAGCAATAGCCTGCGGTATATGCGGAGCGGATTATGCAAACCATGAAATCCGTCTTTTAAGGACTACCCGCCGTGGCAGGAAGCAGCATATGGGAATCAAATGCATACTTGGCTTTTTGGGCACTGTCACAGCATTTGCACTTGTATATATTGTGCGGCTGTGCAATGTGCTTTTGGCATATGGCACGCAGGGGCTTAATGCTCCGGCGGCAAGTATGGAACATCTGTGGCGTGTTTCGCAGAATATATCGGTAGGGCAGTATATACTTATCATAATGCTGATGCGCTTTGCAGGGGGATTACTGGTCAGCCTGTTTGTTTTTGCAATGTTTAAATACTTAAGAAGCGGCATGTCTGTGATTATATCATGCGTCCTTTTTATTGTGCTGCCACTGGCGCTTGTGGCTTTTGGGGTGACGAATGCGCAGTATATGTTGTTTAATCCGCTGCTTCTTGGAAATATATTCTAAAATATATTTTGAATTCATTAGGAAAAACATTACAGATTGTTCCAATGAAATAGATAAAAAGCATCTGTCCGGAAAAAACAGGATAGATGCTTTTTACTATAATACAAAGTTATAATTTTTTATAAAAATCTGTGATGCGGTCCATGCGTGCCCCCATATTCATAAGCAGTGCATCCGCAATAGTAATTGCAGCCATAGCTTCAACAACAACAACAGCACGTGGCACGATAATCGGGTCATGACGTCCCTTGATGGAAATCTCTATATCTTCACCGGATTTATTTACAGTGTGCTGTGTAGCTGCGATTGAAGGAGTAGGCTTTATGGCAGCTCTGAAAATAAGCGGTGAGCCGTCTGTCATGCCGCCGAGAGTACCACCGGAGTGATTTGTCTCTTTTGAAACAGCACCATCCATCATAATAAAGGCATCATTGTTTGTAAGTCCGGTTGCCTTTGCTGCATCAAAGCCATCGCCGATTTCGAAGCCCTTTACAGCTCCGATAGACATAATAGCTTTTGCCAGATTGGCATCAATTTTCTCGAATACAGGATCACCGAGCCCGACAGGAAGACCTGTGATGACACATTCACACACACCGCCTGAGGAATTGAGTGATTTAAGGCATTCCTCCAGATATTCAGAAGCCTTTAGTGCTGCATCGGCATCAGGCATATAAAGCGAATTGTTGTAAATTTCATGGGCATCAAAATTAACCTCATTAATTGTAACAGGACCTATTGATCTGGTGTATGTAAGAAATTTTATGCCAAGGCCCGAGAGCATCTTTACAGCGATAGCACCCGCTGCAACACGGCCTATTGTCTCGCGTCCCGAAGAACGACCTCCGCCTCTGTAGTCTCTGAAGCCGTATTTCTCATCAAAGCAAAAGTCAGCATGCCCCGGACGATAGTACGAAGCAATCTCACTGTAATCCTTTGATTTCTGATTTTTATTCCACACAACCATAGAAACAGGTGTACCTGTAGTCTTTCCCTCAAACACACCGGAGAGAATCTCAACCGCATCATCCTCCTTGCGCGGAGTAGTGAACTTGGACTGTCCCGGCTTTCTTCTGTTTAAGAATATCTGAATATCCTCCTCACATAGCTCAAGCCCCGCAGGAACGCCGTCCACAACGACCCCTAAGCCCTTTCCGTGTGATTCTCCCCATGTTGTTACCCTAAAAATATTTCCGTATGATGAACCTGCCATGATGGTCTCCTTATTATAATAATAGGTATATTATAAGTAATACCAAGTTGAATAGTCAAGAAAACTATGATATTATTTTATTTAGATAACTTTCGAACTATGTTTGTATATAATTATGTATATATGTAACTATATTTACATGCCTGTATATGCAAAGCGCAAATTAAGCGAAGCATAATTAAGCAGCATCATTTGTAGCAATTTTGCCACAACGTAAGGCACGTAAGCCGCGGCCACCGCGAGCGTCCACGCGCTGCCCTGAGAGCGAATAGCGAAGCTGGTTTAGAGTCTGTAGAATTATGCCTTGGTAACCAGAAATGCACCGGCATGGACGCCGGGGCAAGGAGCTATCGAGCCATGGAGGGCGAGTAGCGACGGTTTCGTCAGCCGGAGAAAATCTATAAGCATAATTCGTACAGAATCTTAACAGCGCAGCGTAGCGAACAGGGCAGCGCGTGGACGCTCACGGTGACCGCGACTTACGTGCCGTCCTCAGGACCACAATGAAGCAATGCTACAACGACTACAATAAGACAGCAAAAGAGGGAGAAAACATGGAATTTAACGGGGTATTTCACCAGGCATACGACAACTACTGCTATCCTTTAAATGAGGATGAATTAATCATAAATATTAAAGACCGGTTATGATGTGAAGGAAGTAAATATCATACTCGGTGACCCGTTCGCAGCCGGTATCTTAGGCGGTGGTGAGACCTGGAATGGCGATAAGCAGCCGATAATATTTAAAAAGAATTAAAGTACCAGATATGGTGGACCACCACGGTAAAGCCACCATTCAAGAGACTTTAAAATATTATTTTGAGCTCATCACAGAGGATGAGAGATGGTTTTACTTTGAGGATGGCTTCGTGAGTGCAGAGCAGATGGCACTTGAGGGCAGAAGCCGCCAGTGCTTTGTATTCCCGTGGATGAATCCGTGTGATATTCCGGTCACACCGAAGTGGGTAAATGATACTATATGGTATCAGATATTTCCGGATAGATTCTGCAATGGAGACCACTCGATAGATCCTGATTATGTTGTTCCGTGGAGAAACAGGGGAAAGGTCAAAAATGAGGAGTGCTTCGGCGGAGACCTCGCAGGAATCATTCAAAAGCTTGATTATTTAAAGGAGCTTGGAATAAACGGAATCTACCTGACACCGATAAACGAGTCGCCGAGCAATCATAAGTATGATACAACGGATTATGCAAAGATTGACCCGCGCTTTGGAGATGAAGAGACCTTTAAGAGGCTTGTGCTAGAAGCCCATAGGCGTGATATGAGAATAATGCTTGATGGAGTGTTCAACCACTGTGGCTATTATTTTGCACCGTGGCAGGACGTTTTAGCAAAGGGGACAGATTCAGAGTATTACGACTGGTTTATGATCAATGAATGGCCTCTTGACTTTAAGCATGGAGCGGCCAAAAAGGGTCAGTTTTATACGTTTGGATTTTTTGACAATATGCCAAAGCTCAATACAAATAATCCGGCGGTGCGAAAATACTTTATCGATATCTGCGCCAACTGGGTAGAAAATTATCATATAGACGGACTGCGCCTTGATGTGGCAAATGAGGTGTCACACCGCTTCTGCAAGGAGCTTAGGGCAAGGCTTAAGGAAATCAATCCGGATATTTACATTTTGGGAGAAATATGGCATAATGCTCTTCCGTGGCTGCGTGGAGATGAGTTCGATGCGGTTATGAACTATCCGCTTGGAGAGAGCATCAAGGATTTCTGGATAGATAAGAGCCAGACGAATCAGGATTTTGAGTATACCATAAACAGATGTTATACCAACTACATGCAGCAGACCAATGATGTGCTTTTCAATCTGCTTGATTCACATGATACAAAGCGCCTTCGCTCTGATACAAAGAATCTCGACCAGTACTTTGCACAGCTTGCAGTGCTTTTTGCCATGCCGGGCAGCCCATGTATATATTACGGCACTGAGATTGCCATGCCGGGCAGCTATGACCCTGACTGCAGACGATGTATGCCGTGGGATGATATTTGAGGCAGGCAGGTTTAAGGAGCGCATTGAGATGGTATCAAAGCTCATTCATTTAAGGGCGAGTGAGCCGCTTTTAAAGGGCAGAAACTTCCATTTCCCTGACGATTTTGCCGACAATCCAAGGGTAATCCAGTTCAGAAAGATGGGCTGGGTGGATACATATGTGGAGGTTATAGTCAACTGCTCTGATGAGGATATTGAGGTGCCAAAGGACGGCGAGGTACTTTTTGAGAGACATTGCATAGATACCACACTGCTGACCAACGGAATATTAATCAGAAAAATCGTAGGCAATGGCGATAAGTAAAAGAAACAGGAGAATTAAACGAAAATATGGCTAAATATGAGTTACTAAAACAAGAGGGACGTGCCAAGAGAGGTACATTCCATACTGTGCATGGAGATATACAGACACCTGTATTTATGAATGTAGGAACAGTAGGTGCGATAAAGGGCGCTGTCTCTACGGACGATTTAAAGGAGATAAAGTGTCAGGTTGAGCTGTCAAATACATATCACCTGCATGTAAGAACCGGAGACAAAATCATTAAAGAGCTTGGCGGACTGCACAAATTCATGGTGTGGGACAGACCAATCCTTACAGATTCCGGCGGATTCCAGGTGTTTTCACTGGCAGGTCTTCGCAAAATAAAGGAGGAGGGCGTGTACTTCAACTCACATATTGACGGTGCCAAGATTTTTATGGGACCTGAGGAGAGCATGCAGATACAGTCAAACCTCGGCTCCACGATAGCTATGGCGTTTGACGAGTGCCCATCTAGCGTTGCAGACAGACAGTATGTGACAAACTCTGTAAACAGGACCGCGCGCTGGCTTGAGAGGTGCAAAAAGGAGATGGCACGCTTAAACAGTTTACCGGATACTATCAACAAGGAGCAGCTTTTATTCGGCATCAATCAGGGAGCTATTTATGATGATATAAGAATTGACCATGCAAAGCGCATTTCTGAGCTTGAGCTGGACGGCTATGCTGTCGGAGGACTGGCGGTAGGAGAGAGCCATGAGGAGATGTACCATATTCTTGATGAAACAGTGCCTCATCTGCCTGTTAATAAACCTACATACCTGATGGGAGTAGGAACTCCTGCCAATATACTTGAGGGTGTAGAGAGAGGAATCGACTTCTTTGACTGTGTATACCCAAGCAGAAATGGCCGTCACGGACATGTATACACGAATCACGGCAAGCTTAATCTGTTCAACCAGAAGTATCAGAAGGATATGCGCCCTATTGAGGAGGGCTGTAACTGTCCTGCCTGTCGCACATATTCGCGTGCATATATCAGGCATCTTTTAAAGGCAAAGGAGATGCTCGGAATGAGACTGTGCGTGCTCCATAATTTGTATTTCTACAACAACATGATGGAGGAGATAAGGGATTCACTTGATGCAGGCCGTTTTGCCTCATACAAGGCTGAAAAGCTCTATGGAATGACACAGGGAGAGCAGAGCTAGCAGATAAATATAAAAAATCTCGAAAATGATAAAAAATCCTTGCCGTTAGCACGTTTAACGTGTATTATGGTAATAGTGCTTAGAACACATCAATTATAGAATATTTAGGAGGAACAATTGATGACATCAATTTTAGCAAACGGTCAGGCAGCAGGAACAGTTGGAATGATTGTCTGGTTAGTAGTACTTTTCGCAGTTATGTATTTTCTTATGATCCGTCCACAGAAGAAGGAGCAGAAGAAAAAGGAGCTTATGCTTAATGAGGTTGCAACAGGAGACACAGTTCTTACAACAAGTGGATTTTACGGTACAGTTATCGATATCGAGGACGATACTGTAATCGTTGAGTTTGGTAACAACAAGAACTGCCGTATTCCAATGCAGAAGGCAGCTATCGCTGACCTTGAGAAAGCAGAGGATTCAGCTAAATAATGCACATTTGTAAAGCCGTCACATAAGTGGCGGTTTTCTTATTATCCGCATCTCTTGCAATGATAATAAAAAACCTGTTATTATAGTATGCAGTTATTATAAGCTGCAGTTATAAATTGCATGAAAAAGTAAAATATCCCGGCATATTGAAATAACTACTTTAATGCTTTAATATAAGAATATGTATTTTTATGTAAAAGAGGTAAGAAATTATGGAATATAAAGTTGGTGTAATTTCAGGAGATGGAATCGGACCGGAGATAGTCACTGAGGCAAAAAAGGTATTGGACAAAATAGCAGACAAGTATGGACACAGCTTCAACTACACAGACATCCTTATGGGTGGCTGCTCAATTGATGCTACAGGTGTTCCTCTTACAGATGAGGCTATTGCGACTGCACTTGATTCAGATGCGGTGCTGATGGGTTCTATCGGTGGCAACACAGCCACATCACCATGGTACAAGCTGGCACCTGAGCTTCGTCCGGAGGCAGGACTTTTAAAGCTTAGAAAGTCGCTCAATCTGTTTGCAAATCTTAGACCGGCATACCTGTACAAGGAGCTTGCTGCAGCATGTCCGCTCCGTAGCGATATCATCGGAGACGGCTTTGATATGATGATTATGCGTGAGCTTACAGGAGGTCTTTACTTCGGAGCCAGAGAGACAAAAGAGGTGGATGGAGTTGTTACGGCCACAGATACACTGACATACAATGAGAATGAAATCAGAAGAATCGCAAAGCGGGGCTTCGATATAGCCATGAAGAGAAGGAAAAAGGTCACATCCGTAGACAAGGCAAATGTGCTTGATTCTTCCAGATTATGGAGAAAGATCGTCGAGGAGGTCGCTAAGGATTATCCGGAGGTTACATACGAGCATATGCTTGTTGATAACTGTGCAATGCAGCTTGTAAAGGATCCTAAGCAGTTTGATGTTATCCTTACAGAGAATATGTTTGGCGATATTTTATCAGATGAAGCAAGTATGGTGACAGGCTCAATCGGTATGCTTTCATCAGCAAGCCTTAACGATACAAAGTTCGGACTTTATGAGCCGAGTGGCGGATCTGCTCCAGATATCGCAGGAAAGGGCATTGCAAATCCTATCGCAACAATCCTTTCAGCAGCTATGATGCTTCGTTATTCATTTGATCTGGACAAGGAAGCACAGGCAATCGAGGATGCTGTAAAGCAGGTGCTTAAGGAGGGCTACAGGACAATCGACATCATGCCACAGCCGGGCGAGACTACAGAGGGTATCACACAGGTAGGCACAGCACAGATGGGTGATCTCATCGTAGAACGTGTGTAGCTGCATGACTTATAATAGACAGCTAACAGGTTATAGATATGCAGATCGTTGTGTATACAGTAGTAATGATGAAGTACTCAAAGAAATAGTCGGAGATAAATAAGGAGATAAAATATGATAAGTGATAACGCAAGAGCCGGAATGCAGCAGGCACCGGCAAGAAGTTTATTTAATGCTCTTGGTTTTACACCGGAGGAAATGAAAAAGCCTATGGTCGGAATCGTAAGCTCATTCAATGAGATTGTTCCGGGCCATATGAATATAGACAAAATCGTTGAGGCTGTAAAGCTTGGAGTTGCAGAGGCAGGAGGAGTGCCTGTAGTATTTCCTGCAATTGCAGTCTGCGATGGTATTGCAATGGGACATGTGGGTATGAAATATTCCCTTGTCACAAGAGATCTGATTGCGGATTCTACAGAGTGTATGGCAATCGCTCATCAGTTTGATGCACTTGTAATGGTTCCAAACTGTGACAAGAACGTGCCGGGACTTCTGATGGCGGCTGCACGTCTTAATCTGCCTACAGTATTTGTATCAGGCGGACCAATGCTCGCAGGCCACGTAAAGGGCAGAAAGAGAAGTCTTTCATCGATGTTTGAGGCTGTCGGCTCATACGCTGCCGGTACTATGACAGAGGATGATGTATGTGAGTATGAGAACAAGGTATGTCCTACCTGCGGTTCATGCTCGGGAATGTACACAGCCAACTCTATGAACTGTCTTACAGAGGCACTCGGTATGGGACTTCGCGGAAACGGAACAATCCCTGCTGTATATTCAGAGCGTATCCGTCTTGCAAAGCATGCCGGAATGGCTGTTATGGATATGTACAACAAGGGCATTAAGGCGAGAGATATCATCACAAAGGATGCAATAATGAACGCACTCACAGTTGATATGGCACTCGGCTGCTCTACAAACTCTATGCTTCATCTTCCGGCTATCGCTCATGAGATAGGCTTTGATTTTGATATCAGCTTTGCAAATCCAATCAGTGAGAGGACACCAAATCTCTGCCACCTTGCCCCGGCAGGCCCTACATATATGGAGGACTTAAACGAGGCCGGCGGTGTGTGGGCTGTCATGAAAGAGCTTGCTGATATCGGACTTTTAAATACAGATTGTATGACTGTTACAGGAAAGACAGTTGGAGAGAATATAAAGAATGCAGTCAATAGAGACCCTGAGGTCATCAGACCGGTAGACAATCCATATTCAAAGACCGGAGGACTTGCAGTGCTTAAAGGAAATCTGGCTCCGGACGGCTCTGTAGTAAAGCGTTCAGCAGTTGTCGATGAGATGATGGTTCATGAGGGCCCTGCAAGAGTATTTGACTGCGAGGAGGATGCAATTGCAGCAATAAAGGGCGGCAAGATCGTAGAGGGTGATGTGGTTGTCATCAGATACGAGGGACCAAAGGGCGGCCCTGGAATGAGAGAGATGCTTAACCCTACATCCGCTATTGCCGGAATGGGACTTGGAAGCTCTGTAGCACTCATCACAGACGGACGTTTTTCAGGAGCTTCAAGAGGAGCTTCAATAGGTCATGTTTCACCTGAGGCCGCAGTAGGCGGACCGATTGCCCTGGTTGAAGAGGGAGATATCATAAAGATTGATATTCCAAACATGAAGCTTGAGCTCGATGTGTCAGATGAGGTGCTTGCTGAGCGTAAGGCAAAGTGGCAGCCAAGGGAGCCGAAGGTTACAACAGGCTATTTGAAGAGATATGCAGCGCTTGTTACATCAGGAAACAGAGGAGCCATCCTTGCACTTCCGGGAGAGCAGAACGCGTAGTATATATTTTGATAGAAAATTCAGTACGAATAAGGCTTTTACCTATTATCGTAAAGGTTTCGTATAAGAAAAAGAGGAATACAAGATGCAGTTAACAGGATCACAGGTTATTATAGAATGCTTAAAAGAACAGGGTGTTGACACAGTATTCGGTTATCCGGGAGGAGCCATCCTTAATGTCTATGACGAGCTCTACAAGCATCCGGAGATTAAGCATGTGCTGACCTCACATGAGCAGGGAGCAAGCCATGCGGCCGACGGCTATGCGAGAAGCACCGGAAAGGTTGGCGTCTGTCTGGCTACAAGCGGACCGGGTGCGACAAATCTGGTCACAGGAATTTCGACAGCATATATGGATTCGATTCCAATCGTCGCAATCACATGTAATGTCGGAGTCTCGTTACTTGGAAAGGACAGCTTTCAGGAGATAGATATTGCCGGAATTACAACGCCTGTAACCAAATACAGCTTTATTGTAAAGGATGTAGAGAAGCTTGCAGATACAATACGCAGAGCCTTCGATATAGCAAGAAAAGGCAGACCGGGTCCTGTGCTTGTGGATATTCCAAAGAATGTTACGGCAGATCTGGTAGAGTACACCAGGCAGGAAATCAAGCTTCCTGAGCGTGTGACAGAAACAATTACAGACAGTGACATTGATAATGCAATTGAACTCATAAAAGCATCCAAAAAGCCATATATATTTGTAGGAGGCGGAGTGGTTCTCTCCGGAGCAAGCAAAGAGCTTAAGGAATTTGTAGACAAGGTGAATGCACCTGTTTGCGATACGCTCATGGGCAAGGGGGCATATGATGGCACAAGTGATAACTACACAGGCATGCTTGGTATGCATGGCACAAAGACCTCAAACCTTGGAGTTTCAGAGTGCGACCTTTTGATTGCGATTGGTACACGTTTTTCGGACAGAGTGCTTGGCAATCCTAAAAAGTTTGCAGACCAGGCCAAGATATTACAGTTTGATGTAGATGCAGCAGAGATTAATAAAAATATCCGTGTTACATCGAGTGTTATAGGCGATGTGAAGGAAATACTTACACGCATCAACAAAAAGCTCACACAGCTTGACCACAATTCATGGGTTGAGCATGTGCTTGCATATGCAAAGACTTTTCCTCTTACATATCACAAAGAAGGACTTAGCGGACCATTTGTTATTGTAAAAAATCTATGAAATGACAAAAGGAAATGCTATAATGGTTACTGAGGTCGGTCAGCATCAGATGTGGGCAGCCCAGTATTACAAATACAGCAAGCCGAGAACTCTTCTTACATCAGGAGGTCTTGGTACCATGGGATACGGTCTCGGTGCTGCAATCGGTGCCCAGACAGCTAATCCTGACAGGACTGTAGTCAACATTGCAGGTGACGGATGCTTCAGAATGAACATGAACGAGCTTGCAACAGCTTCAAGAGAAAAGCTTCCTCTTATCGAGGTTATAATAAACAACCATGTACTTGGAATGGTACGCCAGTGGCAGACTCTTTTTTAACGAGAAGCATTACTCGGCAACCGTACTTGATGATGGGGTGGATTATGTAAAGCTTTCAGAAGCAATGGGAGCCACCGCACGACGTGTTAAGACCCAGGAAGAATTTGAAAAAGCATTTGCAGATGCCTTAAAGAGCAAGACACCGTTTGTTATCGATTGTATCATTGATTCAGATGACAAGGTATGGCCTATGGTTGCACCGGGCAAGCCTATCAACGAGTCTTTCGATGAAGAGGACTACAATGCGACACAAGGAGGAAATTAGAGTGAGTAGAGTTTACAATTTTTCAGCAGGACCTGCAGTTTTACCTGAGGAGGTATTGCAGGAAGCAGCAGCAGAGATGATGGATTATAAGGGAAGCGGAATGTCGGTTATGGAGATGAGCCACAGATCTAAATGGTTTGATGACATTATCAAGGATGCCGAGAAGGATCTCCGCGAGCTTATGAATATACCTGACAATTACAAGGTGCTTTTCCTTCAGGGTGGTGCTTCACAGTTCTTCGCTGAGGTACCGATGAACCTTATGAAAAATAAAAAAGCAGGATACATTATCACAGGTCAGTGGGCTAAAAAGGCGTTTGCCGAGGCTAAGATTTACGGAGACGCCGTAGAGCTTGCTTCGTCTGCAGATGAGACTTTCTCATACATACCTGACTGCTCAGATTTACCAATCACAGATGATATGGATTATGTATACATTTGCGAGAACAATACTATCTACGGAACAAAGTACAAGAAGCTTCCAAACACAAAGGGAAAGAACCTTGTAGCTGATGTATCTTCATGCTTCTTATCAGAGCCTGTAGATGTATCAAAATATGCTGTTATCTATGGCGGAGTACAGAAGAATGTAGGACCTGCCGGAGTGGTTATAGCAATTATCAGAGAGGACCTTATCACAGATGATTGTCTACCGGGCACACCAACCATGCTCAAGTGGAAGACTCAGGCCGATAATGATTCTCTTTACAATACACCACCATGCTACGGCATCTATATCTGTGGCAAGGTATTCAAATGGCTCAAGAAGATGGGCGGTCTTTC
>ENA-OQNJ01000260-OQNJ01000260.1-human-gut-metagenome-genome-assembly--contig:-NODE-260-length-13963-cov-2.550014_pt1 | contig 13963 bp, 13 predicted proteins | sample MGYA00242630_ERZ504882 | MGnify/ENA primary metagenome ERZ504882 (study PRJEB26092, sample SAMD00036408) | human gut metagenome | host: Homo sapiens | study: EMG produced TPA metagenomics assembly of... | reverse complement strand
GTGTTGCGACCCATAATCCTGAAGCATTAAAGAATTGGGGCAATTTCATACATTTATATCTTGGGCGGCAAAGTCAATTCATCGGAGTGGTGGAACAGTTTTTTTTCAGAGATAGGTGCTTTAAAAGCAATAACATTTTTCCAAGGTAAGAATGGACAGGCGGCGATTGCATAGATGATTATTGCTAATCAGTAAGTTTACATATATGTAAAGGGAAAGATTATCAAATAAGATAGTCCTTTCCCTTTTGTTCATCAAGATAGAATAGTTAATGGTATGAAACCCATTTTATGGATTCTTCTTGGATATGATTAGCCTTCTTCTAATAGATTAGTTGCTTTTGTACTGATTTATAGAGCAAAAACGAAGTTTGCTTGGTGTTTGTTTGAGGTGCATTGCTTATCTTCGTGTGCTTTTTTTAAGAATGTAGAAATGACGAAAGCAGAATTATGTAAGAAAATAATCCGCAAAGACGGGATGTGATGCCCAGACTATACTGGCAGTAGTGGAGAGTTTGATGGTGGAAGTGAAGGAATCACTGGAGAAGGGAGAGAATGTTTATCTGAGAGGCTTCGGCAGCTTTATCGTAAAGCAGCGTGCAGAAAAGACTACACGAAACATTTCGAAGAATACCACTATTATTATACCGGCTCATAACATCCCGGCTTTTAAGCCTTCCAAGGAACTGGTGAAGCTGGTGAACAAACTGGAGGATTGATAGCTGTTTGCAAAGGATAAACCATAAAAGCGAGCCGTTTCTTGACTCGCTTTTATGGTTTATCTTAAATGGGCTTTTGCACTACTTTACTTCAATAGCTTCCAGTAGCCGGCTTTGGTCGGACCAATATGCTCTACAATATGTTTCAATTCTTCGATGTCGCGATGAATGGTACGGGCATTGACACCTAGCTTGTCTGCCATTTCCTCCATCGTAATCCTTGAATTCTTCCTGATCAACGAAACTATCGCTTGATGGCGCTTATTCTTTTTAGAATTTTCTTTCTTGTCTGTTGACTTTTTAAGAGAAATATTCAAATCGTCTTCATCATTGGTGGAAATGGTTTCTTGGGACATTTGTCCGTTTCTTGGGACATTTTCCACAGTTTCTTGGGACATTTTCTCATTTCTTGGGACATTTTTCACGATTTCTTGGGACATTCCCATATAGGTAATGGAGAAGATGAACTGTGAACCATTGACGATTTCCACTTTGTAGTCGGGATAGTACAAGGGAGCATAGCGCAGGATATTACGGGTGCCGGAACCCATGTCTTCCACCCAGGACAACTCATGGAACACGCGCACCAGCAGCGGATTCTTGGTATAGTTACTCAATTCCTGTAACGTGAGTTCGCCTTCGGGAATCTCCGGCAGCAGACGGGTGGGGTTCTTCGTGATTACTCGGTCCTTGAATACATGATAGAAACAGGCATAGCCTGTACTGAAATCGCTGTGTACGCAAAGATTGGCCACAATTTCACGGAAGAGGTCCCAGCGCAGGTCTTCCCGTTGGGTGGTACCTTCTGGCAGGTAGAACTTGTTCGGTAGGTAGCGTTCTGTAAACTGCGTCAGTCGGTCATAGACCTTGATCAGGTTACAGCGCATCGTGATGCGGTCGTCGTACCGGTTGGGAAAGCGCTTGATGTCGTTGTATTCCTCGTAGGTACACATGTGGAACAGTGCCTCGAAGCGGTAACGGGGCATGTACTCCTCAATGGCTTCTTCCTTGCCAAACAGAATGAGTGCGGCATACTTCAACTTTAGTTTCCCGGTTTCTCTGTCTTTCTTGGCCAGACGGGTATGAAGCAATATATCTTTATCAGCCAGCTGCAGCCAAGGATGGTTCGGTTTGATGACAGCCAGAATATTACGGCAGTACTGGAAAGTATCACTGTCCAAATCTTCCAGTGTCAGTTCCTCTACAATCCTTTCTTCAAAAAGATGCGGATTCTTTCGCTCAAAGAGCGACAACAGCAATTCCGGCTGGTCGGTTACATCAATGTCTGCATCTCCATTACGATCCCAGTATTTCCCCTTGTAACGGTAAACGTATTGGCCGCAAGGTATGTCCAGATGCAGGACCATCTTCCCTTCAACGGTAAGTATTTGCGGTGTGAAGTAGGGACAGGGCAAGAATAAATCAGGATTCTTGATGGCAGTGATGATATTACCCTGCAGTGTGGTGGCTTTGTCTGGATTCACTCCGACAATCTCACCATTATCCTTGACTCCCACAAGGATGTGGCCACCACTATGGTTCAGAAAGGAGCAGACGGTTTCATACAATGAATCAGAAATCTGTTCATAGCATGTTTTGTATTCTATTTGAGCATTCTCTCCAGCTTGGGAGAGCTTGATAAATTGGTCTTCTCTCATGAGGTTCAGTAACTTTTTTTACAGATATATGTGGCATGGTCCTATCATTGAGACCCATGATACAAAGATAATTCTATTTCCTGAATGTTCGAAATAAAAAGGCCTTTATATCATGGGGGGTTAATCACATCAATTTTCTTACATATCAGAATCATCTTCACTGTTTTCCGTTATCACTTCCGTTTCCAGATCTAGTCCGAACATCTCCTTGAGCTGCAGGTAGTCGAAGCAAAGTGCTTTGGGACGGTTCACCTTAGGACTTTGGATTACCTTTCCGTCTTTCACAAGCGTCACGCAATCCAGGTTGCCGCTGGGTAGCAGGATGTAGAAGCGGTCCTGCTTGGTGCCCAGAAATGCCGGATGGGATTTGAGGTACGACAGAATGGTGGACCACGATGAGCGGTTGGCCGTGATGTTTTGGGTGGAGTTACGGCTGCTGAACAGCGAAGAGATGGCTGCCATGTTCAGGTAAAGTATCGGACGGGCTTCCAAAAACTCCATATCTTCCTTGACATTCATCGGACGGAACTTCTTGAGATAGCGAATGTTGAAGTGTACTTTTTCCGTACACTTTCCGATGGATTGCCAGCCCTGAAGCGTATTCCAGAAGTCTGCCACTTCGGAACTTTCCTGTGCCAGCTCGTTCTGGTTTCGCATACCGTTAATGGTGGTTTCCAGCATCTGGGTATAACCAAAGGGAAGATGCAAGGCGGATTCCAGTGTGCGGAGTGTGGCCAACGGAATAATCCAGTTACCGAAGATACGGTCATGGATGCCTTCCTGCTCCATCTTGATGGCAAGTTCCCGCTTGGTGAGGGAGTACATATCGGAAAAGTTCTTCTCAAACAGCTCCCTATGTTTTAAAATATCGAGGGTCAGATGGGTCAGACCTTGATTGCAAATGGACTGCAATTCTTCGTAATGCTTTTTCTCCAGAACGTTGAACGAGGTCTTGGTGTAGGCCAAAAAGAGGACACGGGTATAGAGTGCCATATCCTGCGTCGGTTTTTCCTGTCCGCAGATGACGACTCCCGTGCTGACGATGGTCTGAGAGGCCATGCCGTCCGTGTTGGTGTTTTTCTTGGTCTGACCGCCACCACCCCAAAGGCCTTTGAGAAAAGCTATCTTCCGTACATCGAGGTCGTTCTTGTATTCATCAAAAACGACCAGGGTGTTGACTGCCTGCGATACTCGGTCGTTCATAGCCGGAACCGATGCCACACCCATGTTGGGCGGTTCCACGTCATGCAGGAAGAAGGCCTGCAGACTGGTGGCCAGTGTGGTCTTGCCGGTTCCTTTCTCACCAAAAAGATTCAGGATGGGGAAATGCCGGGTTCGCTTATAGACCACATCTCGGAAAAGAGTAGCAATCAGGTAGCCAAAAGCGATGCGGGCATTGTCGCCAAAGACCTCCGTCAGCTTTTCCACGAAAGAGTGGAGAAGCACCCCGTTGCTATTTTGGTGTACCATCAGTCGTTCAAATTGGTAGATTTCCGCATTGTCCCGGTAGATTTTAGAGGTGGCGGGAATGTAATAGGCATGGTGGCTGTCATCTTGGATAATGCCCATTTCGTCAGCTTCATGAAAGACACCATGCTGATAGATGCCGTTGCCGAAAGCGAAGAACTCTTTGTTCTCGTTCCAGCCAAGCTTGCGGATTCGCTCGGCCGTCTGGGTGCGGGAGTAGAGGAACTCCTTGACGCTGTTCAGTTTGTCTATCTTGCCCAGCCATACATAATTGCCGACCGAACCTATCTTCTGCTGGAAGTTGGAGATGGAGCACATCTCGGATTCCTTCAACTCGATGATGCAGCTGTCCCGGAAGGAGTTGAACAGCCGGAACAGGCGGACTCCGTTGCATTCGTCATGGATATGGAACAGAGGTTCCATCCGAAAGTTGGAAAGGCGGATGGGGTCTTCATCATCCTTGCCCAGGCAATAGTAGCAGTTGTTGCGGACAAACAGGTTGAGCTGCCGGAGTGCATCGGTCTCTTCCTGTTGTTTGTCCATCATGGTCGGCTGTTTGGCCCTCTTGGCCTGGTTGCGGGCTTGTGTCACGGCATCCTTCCACAGACGGGCTTTGCCGTAGATTTTACTCAGCTGCTCGATGCACTGCTCATACACGAACTGGTCCTTTACATAACGCAGCAGGTCGGCTATCTGATTGACGCAGTTGATTTCCCTGAGCAACGAACTGGCCGTGGCAAACTGCTTCTCTGCCAGCCAGACGATGAAATGCTTTTCCCTCAGGTTGCGGTAGATTTCTTCGCTCAGGATGTAGCTGTCGGCATCATTCTTGACAAGCACCTCCCGTTGAGCATCTTTTGGAATAGTCCCTTCGTACTTTTCCTGCAGTTCATCTTCCGTCAGTTCCCAGGTGCCGAAGGGCAATTCCTTGACCGTGGCATGGAACCCCTTTCGGATGGCCAGTGTGCCGCATTCCATCACAGCCTTGAAGCCAGGACCGTATTGGCCTTCCGGAGCCACATCAGAGTCAGGAATGAAACAGAGGGAGGACTTATAGCGCTTGAGCAGGTTCAGCTGGTTCTCGTTCCAGCTGGTGCCCAAAGAGGCCACTGTGTTCTCCAGACCGATGGATTGCAAACGCAGCACATCAGGGGCGCCTTCCACAATGATGAAGTTCTCGGCATCCCTCAATCGAAAGGCGCGGTCGATGCCAAACAGGGTTTCTCCCTTGGTGTAGAGCACGCTGGTGGCGGAATTGATGTACTTGGGGGCATGGGGATTGGCGCCGATATAACGGGCCGTATAGGCAATGATACGTCCCCACCGGTTCCGTATCGGAATCATGATCCGTTCGCGGAACATGGGGTAACTGGTGCCATCCTCCTTCCGTTTGAGCATGCCCAGTTCAAAGAGCAGTTCCTCTTTCAATCCTTTCTGTTGACAGTAATCGCGGAAGGCGTTGCTGTCTTTCGGGGCATATCCCAATCCGGCCTCAGAGCAAAAGTCTTCCGGCCAGCGGTTGTAGGCATAACATCGGGCATTCCAAGAATCCTCCGTAGTTGCCAGGCGAAGGCTGTCCACAAAGAAGGTCTGGAGTATATCCAATGCGGCCAGAAGGGATTCCTTGTGTTTCTGTTCGGCTATGGCTTCCCCGCTTTGTTCCTCTTCCTTTTCATAATCTACCGGGATTCCGTGCTGTTTGGCCAGAAAATGCACCGCATCGGTGAAGGAAAGGTTTTCCTTCTCCATAATAAACCGGATGCCATCGCCTCCCCGGTTGCAGCCGAAGCAGTGGTACAGGTTCTTGGAAAGATTCAACGAGAAAGAAGGGGTTTTCTCCGAATGGAACGGACATAGCCCTTTCATGTTGAGTCTGCCGTCACGCGAAAGCTTCACATACGGCTCCACAATGGACTCGATGGGCAGTTCCCTGACTTTATCAAGTGTATCTTCGCTGGTCATAACATGCGGAGTTTAAGCCAGCAGTCCAGGATGGACTGGCCGGAATATTTCAGACGTCGGGAAGTGACCGGATTGATGGGCTGTATGTAGCCGTTCATCCGGTATTTACGCAATGTCTTGTAGCAGACACCCAGTTCCGCACAAGCTCTTTTTACTGAATAGACTCCCAAGGGGTCTACTATTGGCTTTGATTCTATCATATCTTTCTACTTTTTGGATATACCAATGGCCTATGAGAATAGGGTACACCAGATTTGTGTGGTATTCTCATTACATATTCAAATTGATAAAATCCAGTTCCTACTATTATGGTTTGTCTCCCAATAATGAATTAAGTGGCTATACTCTGGGAGGATGACGAGGTTAAGTATAGTCGCTGTCGTTTTTAATCTAGTCTTTTTTATCTTGCTTACGTACTTGTTTAGTTCTTACTTGAACTTTTTTAAAGTAGTCTTGAGTGGTCCGCTGGAGAAGTCTAAGGTCTGCAGTTCTGTATTCTAACTTGCCTGGTCGTTTGCACGGTTCAACCTTTCCTTCTTTCCGCCAGCGTTCAACATTACGTCTGCCAAATAATCTCCAGGCCTTGTTTTGACTGATGTATTCAGGGTCATCATGGGTGGATTGAATCATGTTGGCGATTCTAGCTGCTAGGTCATTGGCGAACTCTTCGTATGGAATCATTCGGTCCGAGAATTCTAGAACATTCATAGGACTCAGGTTTACTCTACGAAACTCGTGTAACCATAATCGTGTGGGTCTCCCGATTTGTTCTGGTTTTGAACTGTCGGTTGAGAATCATTCCCAGTTCGGAAGCTTGTGTTCGAACACTTTTCATCTTTTCGATGGGGAACTCCATGCTTTCGCCTACTTCAAGAGAAACGAGCGCAGGACGAATTTTTGTAGAAATTTCATTCATAAAACTTTGATGTTTGATGTTTAATGTTTAACTTTGCCCATGGTTATGGGTTTGTACACCGCAAATTAAATGATTTATGTTTATATAACCAATAAATGTTTGATGTTTTTTTGAGCTTCAATTAAAAATTTCGTTCGGATGCTATGAGTATAGGAATAAAACATGTTCATATAGGCAGGGAGATTGATAAACGACGTCTAGAGCTAGGTATCAGTAAATCAGAGCTTGGGCGGCGTATTCATGTACCCCAGCAGCACATCAACCGCATTCTGGAGAAAGAAACCATCGACACAGGCAAACTTATAGATATAAGTGTAGCCTTGGAGAAGAATTTCTTTGATTTGTATGCTTCCGATACGCACAACGTATCTGCATATTTAGCAGCAGTGTCCATTCATGGAGATGCCAATAATATGATTGGCGAATCGGAAGTGGCGAGTGAGCTGTCCCAAACGAAAGTTGTTTTGGAGGAAAAGACAAGACCATTCAAGTTCTAACTGACGAGATCAAACGTCTGGAGGAATCACTTGAGGATAAAACACTCATCATATCCTTCTATAAGGAGAAGATGGGTGAACCCATAAAGAAATAACCATAGTATTAACCATAGTTGCCTAGTCTGGAGAGATTGGTAGAGCTTGTAGTGAGTACAAGATTTTAGTGAAGAAATTGATTTGAGTTGCAGAGTCAGAGCTTGCCATCAAAGTGTAAGCATCTGATAGTTAAGCCAACTTTTCAACGATGCCTTTAAGCCATGATGGAAAATCCATCAAACTTTAAGCTTTAAATAAACATTCGCTTACACTCCGCTTACAACGATAGTGTTAGCAGTTGAATATCATAGCTATATTAGAGTGGCTCAGGCTGCTGTGGAAGATATGAAGTAAATTGAATATTTTCTGAATATAAAGGTGGGAGGTGCTTGGAATAAGTACCTCCTACTCTATTTTTATGGTCTATTTTATTTTTTACAATAAAAACATAGTTTATACATTTGCCTGCAAGACAAAATCTATATTCATATGAAAAACAAATGCCTCTTAGTATTACTGTTAGCTTTGGGATGTTGCCATGTACAAGCACAAAAAAAGTCAAAAGGATCCTTTGTCCGAAGCACTCGTCCGGTTGAATCAAAAAGTGGATTCCGAATTGATTACCCGGTATAAAAACGGTTTCCCCTCATTGGAATTTCCACAGATATAAGTCCGAAACGGACAGCCGTAAACACGGCATATGTACAGTCAGTCATTCTCTCTGGAGGAATTCCTTACATGATACCTGTAACGGATAATGTAGAAATACTGCGTCAAATTGTATCCCGGCTGGACGGAATTGTCTTTACAGGTGGAGAAGACATCCAACCAATGTATTATGGCGACCTTCCTTATGAAAAACTGGAAGAAGTAAGCCCCGCCCGGGATACCTTCGACTTGATGGTGCTGAAAATGGCCGCAGATCGGAATATTCCCATATTAGGAATTTGCAGGGGGCTACAATTAATGAATGTAGCTTTCGGTGGAACTTTATATCAAGATCTGCCCACGCAACATCCTTCAAGTGTCAACCATCGCCAAAAAGAATACCGGCACTACCCCCACCCATCCGATATCCATCATAAAGGAAAGCAAGTTGGCAGAAATTACAGGACAAGAAGTGCTGCAAGTCAATACATTCCATCATCAGGCTATCCGGAAATTGGCACCGGGATTCAAAATCACGGCTTGGGCACCCGACAGTATAGCGGAAGCTATAGAAGCTTATCCCATACGACAAATGATAGGTGTGCAATTTCATCCGGAAATATTTACAGCTGCCGGAGATACCACCATGCATAAATTATTTAAATTCCTGGTGAACAAGGCTGATACATTCAACCTAGCTAAAAAAATTCACAGCCGCATTCTATCCATTGACACTCATACAGACACTCCTCTTTGGTTTAAAAACGGTTACAGTGTAGGCCTGAGAAAAGACAACATGGTCAGCATCCCCAAAATGGAGGAAGGCAAATTGGACGCACAGTTCCTAGCCGCATTTATATGGCAGGGGAAACGGGATGACGCATCTTCACTAAAAAGCCGTAGAAAGCACCACCCGATTAATTCAATCCATTTATGACGAAGTAGAGCAATACAAAGATTTTTGTGGCATCGCCCTTACGGAAGAAGACTTGATACGCCTGAAGCGTGAAGGTAAAAAAGCTTTTTTTATAGGTATCGAGAATGGTTACGCCATAGGCAAAGACCTAAAGAATATAGCAAAATACAAACAGATGGGAGTCAATTATATTACTCTCTGCCATTCTTATGACAATGATATCTGCCATTCATCCACTCACACGGAAGATGCGACCGAAGGACTGACCCGGTTCGGACGTGAGGTGGTGAAGGAAATGAACCGCCTAGGAATTATGATAGATGTATCGCATGCCAGTGAAGGTACTTTCTGGGATGTGATAAAATATAGTACACAACCTATCATCGCCTCTCATTCCTCGTCAAAGGCGTTATGCGACCATGATCGTAATCTGACAGACGAACAACTCCGTGCCTTAGCGAAAAATGGCGGAGTGGCACAGTTATGTCTCCTTGATGCCTATATCAATAAAAACCCCAAAAGCCGCATCCGTTTGTGATGCTGCCGAACATTTGGACCACATGATTAAGGTAGCCGGCATAGACCATGTGGGAATAGGTACGGACTTTGACGGCGGTGGTGGTTTGCAAGGATGCAATGGAGATAATGACTTGATTAATCTGACCATAAAAATGATTGAAAAAGGATATACAGAAGAAGACTTAAGGAAGATTTGGGGAGGTAATCTCTTGAGAGTAATGAAGCAAGTACAGGAAGCACCACTTCTTTCTTCTAAAAAAACGCAGATAATACCCAAACAAGGATAATTAAAAATATATAGAAATATCCTATTATCAGTTTTTCAGAAATTATCGGGGCTGTTTCACCAATGGACAGCCTCTTTTTGTAACTTACAGTTTAATAGTAAAAGAAATAAGACAGACCTTATTCCCCTCTCCTCACCATAGGAATTTTCCTATTACAAATAGGGAAACTCTCCTTTACAAATAGGAATATTCCGTTTATTGTATCATTCCCTCCACTTATCTTTGTGACATAAGAAAAACAAATTTTTAAAATTAACGGATATGAGAACAAAAATACTGAAATACTTCGGAATGGTAGTTGTACTGATAATAATGGTTAACCTAACCTCCTGTGAAGTATCCATAGAAAGTTGGTACGATGATGATGATTACAGCGAAATATATTACAGAACCACTCGGGAACTATGCAGCCGGACCTGGCAGGAAACTTGGGAACAAGACGGTGAATACTACACACAACGACTAGACTTTTACGAAAATAGAACAGGCACAGACATCATACGAATAGAACATCGGAACGGCTATGTAACCGAAGACAGGTACAATTTTGAATGGAGATGGGATAACAGCGCACAGACATGCATCCGTATGGTTTACGGTCCCAGTGACATTTCATATTTTGAAAATGTATGGTTGGCCGGAAACTTCTTAAAAGGCACATTGGATGGTGTCAATGTAAATTTCACAGGAATCAGGTAAAAACGAAAAAAACGCGGGATGATACCCAACACATATCATCCCGCTCTCCTTTTTACCCAATACACTACTCACTCTTAATGCTATTTACCGGATTCTCATTAGCGATATGCCATGCCTTAAGCACCACACAAGCCACAATAATAATCGCTACAACTAAAGCCGTAGCCAAAAAGAGTAACGGATTAAGATCAACCTGTTCCGCAAACTGTTCCAACCATGCTTTCCCAATAAAATAAGCTATAACAATTCCGAGTAAAATAGAAGGAATAGAAACATATAGAATATCACATACCAGCAGACGGAGAATGTTTGATGCTTCCGCACCATTCACTTTACGAATAGCTATCTCCTTACTGCGACGTTGCGTTTCATCGTTTACATAACCTATCAGCCCCATAATCACTATAAGCAGGATAAAACCGGAAGTGATAAGGACAGAATTGCGGAAACGATATACATCTTTATAGATTTCGGACAGCATATCATCCACTGTATGGAATGTTAAAGCCACTTGTGGAAAAGTTTTGTCCATGAATTCATTCAGGCGCTTCAAATTTTCATCGTAGGGTTCTTTCAACCGTACATTGAAGGTATGATTAAACGCATTACCACCTATCAGCACAATGGGTTGCTGCGCCTGATAGAAACTTTGATTGCGCACATCACGGAACACACCTACTATAGTTCCTTCCTTAATCTCATCAAAAGGTTTTCCTACGGCTCCATCCGTCCATTTCTTAAGCCGGACTATCTCTTCATTCACCAGCAGATCTTTGGCATGGGTCATCGGCTTTCCTTCTATAATCGTAATGCCTACCACATCCGGATAATTAAAATCCACATAGTTCATATTAAGAACACCTATACGCTTGCCGTCACTGCCCATTAATCCTTTTGTCCAATATTGGCCCAATACACTATGGCTGGCTGTAGCCACGCTCTCTACCATAGGCTGACGCCGGATCTCATCGCGCATATGAGGAACAATTTCAATGTCCAGCCAACTTTCGGCTTCTACCAGTCCGGCAGTATTGATCCCCATATCCCTGTTCATCAAATGACTATACTGCATTAACGTAACCAGTAATAATCCCAAGACAAAAGACACACCGGTAAACTGTATAAACAACAGTGACCGTTTCCATCCTTTTTTACCATCAGTATAACGACGGAATACCTGTGTGACAGGAATATGTAGAAAAAACTACGTCCGGGCAATACACCTGCCAAACAAAAACTAAAAGTACAACAACCAGCAGCGGTACCCACAAAGTTCCCCATGTAAAGAGTGATGCAAGTCGCACCGACAGCAAATCTTCTATCAAATCCCGCGCATTGAAAATGATAAATGCACAGACCAGAATGGATACCAGAACAATAATGCCCGTTTCCATCATAAACATACTGAAGATATTCCCATTATTGGCACCATTGCACTTATGGACACCGACACTCTTGGCACGACGTCCCAAAGTAGCAATTACAATAAGCATATAGTTCATAATAGCGACAAAGAAGATAGAGAAACCCAAAAAGCCATAGATAACTAGACGCTTTGTTGTTTCTGAAGAAGTCTGATGCTTTGTTGCCAATGGAATGACACTGAGTTCCAGTTTCCAACCGTTATGTTCAGTCGGCATGTATTTCTCCACCATCCGCTGGATGTTATCGTTTACCACCTCTATATCCGAAGCTTCTCCGGTCCGGAACACTGCATAAAAATATCATTTCCTCCCCATCCGGCTCCATCCTTATAACCTCCTTCTTTATGTACACTTACTACAAAGTCTGCCTTAAACATGGTATTCTCCGGAATATCACGATAAACACCACGGACAATCATTTCAGTTTTCCGCTCCAATATTAACACTTTACCTATAGGATCTGCATCACCAAAAAAACCGGCGTGCAAAACTCTCGGACACAAACAAAGTATTGGAGTTAATCAAATCGTTAGGATTTCCCTTTAAAACCGGAATGCCAAAGGTTTGGAAAAAACCAAGTATCCACCATAAGACACTGTTCGTCATCCGACAACAATTGATTTTCATAATAATAATTACCGTTGGCTGTGTAAGAATTTATACAAGTAGCTTTTTCCACTTCTATTGGCATATTCTCAGCCAAAGCCGCCGCTATCGGAGCAAAAACGGAATAATCATAGATATCCCCATCGTCTCCCATCGACTCACCTGTTTCCAAATTATGGTAATATGCGCGGACTATTCCTAGATTTCCAGCTTCAGGATAACATTTTTCATAACTTAACTCAAATGCAATCTGCGAGAACAACAGGATGCCAACAGTCAGCCCCAATGAAAGCGATATGACTTTCGTCACATTACTTCCACGACCGTGTAATATCGTTTGTATTGCATAATATAATTGCTTCATCGCTATCTATTTAGTTACTCAACTTTAATACTCTTTACCGGATTCTCATTAGCAATACGCCAAGCTCTAACAACGACACACACCACTATCAGAGCGATAATCACCAATGCTGTTCCGACAAAATACAACGCATTCATATCTATCGTTTCGGCAAATTGATCCAACCAAGCCTTTCCTGTAAAGTACGATACTACAATTCCTATCAAGACCGATGGGACAGCAACATATAATATATCACGGGACAGCAACCGAAGAATAGTCGAAGCTTCAGCACCATTCACCTTACGGATAGCTATTTCCTTACTGCGACGTTGTGTTTCATCATTCACGTAACCTATCAACCCCATAACAACAATAAGCAAAATAAAGTAGAAGTAATCCATACAGAATTACGAAAACGATATACATTGCGATAGATTTCCTTCAGCATGGTATCTATCGGAATAAATTCCAATGCCTTAGTGGAATGCACCTGCTCCATGTATTCGTTCAGCTTTTTCAAACTCTCATCGTATGGCTGTTTTAAACGTACATCAAAAGTGTGACTGGTATTATGACTATAAACCAAAGCCACGGGAAACTGCTTATAAAGAAAAGACGTATTGCGCACATTACGGAATACACCAACAATGGTTCCGGCTTTATCAAAATCATTCAACCGTTTGCCTACTGCCCCATCTGTCCATTTCATCAGCCGCACTACTTCTTCGTTGACCAATACATCTCCCTCATTCTGCATATCTTTCCCTTCAATAATAGTAATCCCCATGGTTTCAGCATAATTCTTATCACAAGGATTATACATCAAGGTTTCTATTCGCTTGCCACTATTATCAATCAGCCCACGAGTCCAATATTCTCCCAGAACACCATGCATAGAACGGGTGGCATTTTCCACCATGGGTTGACGACGAAGATCGTTAACCATATTCTCTGCTTCTTCGGGTGACATCCATGTTTCCGCCTCCACCAATCCTGGAGTACGGATACCCATATCACTATTAATCAGATGATGATACTGCATCAAAGATACTAACAAAATCCCCATCACAAAAGATACCCCCATAAATTGTACAAATAAAAGAGAACGCTTCCACCCCTTTTTCCCATCTGTGTAACGACGAAAAACTTGAGTGACAGGAATGCGTGAAAACAATCTTCCCGGCAGCACTCCGGCTACTATGAACAGTACAAAAACAATGAGCATCGGAACCCATAAAGTTTCCAATGTAAAGAGTGAGGATAA
>ENA-OQNJ01000258-OQNJ01000258.1-human-gut-metagenome-genome-assembly--contig:-NODE-258-length-13969-cov-4.341641_pt1 | contig 13969 bp, 12 predicted proteins | sample MGYA00242630_ERZ504882 | MGnify/ENA primary metagenome ERZ504882 (study PRJEB26092, sample SAMD00036408) | human gut metagenome | host: Homo sapiens | study: EMG produced TPA metagenomics assembly of... | reverse complement strand
TATCCGTTTGCCGAAGCCGCACAACACGCCCATGGCATTGCCTACAGTCCAGTCATCGACTCTCCCAACGTAGAGACTGAATCTTTCGGCTTGGTCAATGCCCTTGATTCAGTAATCACTTGGGACGAAACGAATCATTCCGGTCTTCTGCTTATGGTGAATCGCGACGCATCCGACGCACATAAGGTTACGGCTTCTCTGTCTCAACTGCCGTATTTCGACATATCCGACTTCCATATAGACAAGGCCATTATTCTGCATGACGACAATCCATATCAGCGTAATTCCGCAGACGACCCAACCGCAGTGACACCCCAAGAGCTTCATGCAACAATCGACAATGGATCAGTTCACTGCACTTTGCCAGCAATCAGTTGGGCTGCAGTGGAATTCCACGCCTAGTTTTTATTCGAATAGTATAAATTAAATGGGTGTCGGCAGATTGACAATCATCAACCTGCCGACACCCATAATGTTGCGATTATTTGCTTGCTGTCCGCTTACTGCTTAGTGACGATCACGCCGTTCGGTTTAATCGAGGCCGTTTCGCCGTCCACGTCCGCGAACGAGGAGACCACGACTTCGCCTTCCACCGGAACCCGGACCGTCTCATGCGTGCGGTTGAACGAGAACACGAACCTCGAACCGTCCGCGTCCTCACGTTCAACGTGCAGCACTCGGCCGTCGTTTCCGCCCGCTTCGGCCATGCCGAGCGAATCAAGAATTTCCGGCAGGCTCAACGCGATGCCGTCCCGCCCGAGGCGCGCGCCCACGTACACGCTGCGACCTTCGCCGAACGTGTGCGCGACGATCGCCGGAGCGCCGTCCATGCCGGTCCACGGATCGTCCTTGAACGTTTCCAGCACGGTGGCCGTCCCGTCGACCGAGCCGATCACGTCGGCGATATCGTGCGCGACCGCGCCGTTCGACAACTCGAGGCGATCCGGCACGCCCGTGAAATCGTCGCCCATGGGCATGAATTCCTCCACGCGCACGCCGACCACGTCACGGATCGAGCCCGGATACCCGCCGAGCCACACGTGGTCCTTCTCGTCCGAGATGCCCGTGTAGTAGGTCACGACCAGTCGACCACCGCCCACGACGTAATCGCGCACCCTGCGGGTCGTTTCCTCGGAAAGCAGGTATACGCTCGGCAATACGACCATCTCATAGTCATCCCAGGCGCCGCGCACCGGCACCACGTCGGCGGTCACACCCTGATCGGCCAAAGCGCGGAACCACGCCAATGGCTCGTCCACGTGATGCACGTGCTGGGTCGGCGTGGCGGTGTGTTCGGTGGCCCATTCGGACTCGTAGTCGAATACCACGGCCACACGGGACTTCGCGAGCCTCGATCCCAGAATGCCCTCGTCGGACAGTTTGTTCAGATCGGCGCCCAGCTCGCACACGTCGCGGAACACGGCGGAATCCTCGCCCGCGTGGGGCACCATCGCGGAATGGAACTTCTCCGCGCCTGCCTTGGACTGCCTCCACTGGAAGTAGCACACCGCGTCCGCACCCATGGCCACATGAGCCAAAGAGTCGCGCACCAGCTGGCCGGGCTCCTTGCGGTAGTTGATCTCACGCCAGTTGACCGCGCTGGTGGAATGCTCCATCAGGAACCACGGATCCTTGCGTGCGATGCCGTCGACCAGGCTCGCGGAGAACGCGAGCTCGTCCAAGTGGGCCTCGCCCGGAATGAAGTAATGGTCGTTCGACACGAAATCGACCTCGTCGCCCCAATCGTCGTAGTCCAACACCGAACCGGACGCGGACACCATGAAGTTCGTGGTCAGGGGCAGATCCGGCGTGATCTCGGCAAGCGTGTCGCGCTCGGCGATGTAGAACGCCTTCAACGCGTCCGAGCTGAACCGCTTGAAGTCGAGCAGCTTGCCCGGGTTCATGAAGTTGCCGTCGCCGATGAAGCGCGGAGGCACGATCTCACTGAAGTCGTTCATGCGCTGTGCCCAGAACGCCGTGCCCCACGCGTCGTTCACCGCGTCGATGGTGCCGTAGCGTTCCTCGCACCACTTTCGGAACGCGCGTTCGGCGTCCTCGGAATAGTCGAAGCGGTTGTGGCAGCCGTACTCGTTGCTCACATGCCATGCGACCACGTACGGGTTGCCCTTGTAATGCTCGGCCATCGCACGGCACAGCTTCAGCGCGTACTCGCGGAACACCGGACTGGTCGGCCTCCAATGCTGGCGGGCGCCCGGCTGGCACACGTCGCCGCGGTAGTCCTTCCACAGCACCTCGGGATGCGCCTGGGTGAGCCACATCGGCGGCGACGCGGTGGCGGACGCCAAGTCCACTGCGATACCGGCCTCGCCCAGCTTGTTGATGATGCGGTCGAGCCAGTCGAAATCGTACACGCCCTCGCTCGTCTCGATCTTCGCCCACGAGAAGATGCCCACGGACACGAGGTTCACGCCAGCCTTCTTCATCAGACGAACGTCATCGTCCCACACCTCTTCCGGCCACTGGTCTGGATTGTAGTCCCCGCGTACCAGATACGGGCTTGCTGCCCAGCCAACGGCTGCGGCCAACGATAGGCTCTGCGTTGAGTCATATCTACTCCTTTGTTTTTCGTCAACTTCCCTTACAAATTTATCCCGCAATAGCAATTCCTGCAAGCCCAGAACCAAGAATAAACACAAAAAGCGTCTTCCCGACGTGTTGCACAACACAATCGAGAAGACGCCTTTTCGTATTCAGAAACCGAAAAACCGAAATCGGGTGAAATCAGGCTTCGATGCCGAGCTGCTGGCGTTCCTTCTTGGAATACATGAACGCAGGAAGCTGACGGCCCTGCTTGAGCCAAGCATGATATTCGGCGGTCGCCGCAAACTCCACATCGGAAGCGGAATTCAGGCAGGTCTCCACAGAATCCTGAATAACGCCAATGATGAAGCCGACACCCACCACCTGCATGGCGATGTCGTTGCTGATGCCGAACAGCGAGCAAGCCATCGGAATAAGCAGCAGCGAACCGCCGGCCACGCCGGAAGCGCCACATGCACCGAGCGCCGACACCACAGACAGCAGAATGGCGGCCGGCAGCGAAATCTGAATGCCCATCGTATTGGCAGCAGCCATGGCCATGATGGTGATGGTGATGGCGGCACCGTTCATGTTGATGGTTGCGCCCAGCGGAATGGACACGGAATACATGTCTTTATCAAGACCAAGCTTCTCGCACAGCTGCATGTTGACCGGAATATTCGCCGCGGAGGAACGGGTGAAGAATGCGGTCAGGCCGGATTCCTTGAAGCAGCGGTATACCAGCGGATACGGGTTGCGGTGCAGGTACAGGAAAATGACCAGCGGGCCGAACACGAGCACCATCAGCAGCATGGTGCCGACGAGCAGGAGCAGGAGGCTACCGTACTCGGTGAAGGCCGCCAAGCCGTTTTCGGAAACGCTGGTGAACACCAAGCCCATAATGCCGAACGGGGCGAGATTGATGACCCAACGAATCACCTGAGACACGCCATCGGCCACATTGGCGAGGAACGCCTTGGAGCTTTCATTGGCAATACCCTTCATGGCAAGACCGAACAGACAAGCCCACATCAGAATGCAGATGTAGTTGCCGTCGATCATTGCCTGAATCGGATTGGCCACAATATTGGTCAGCAACGTCTGCACAACCTCACTCAAGCCCTGCGGCACCACATCGGCGTCAGCGGCATCGCCCAACGATATGGTCTGCGGGAACGTGCGAGACGTCAGCACCGCCACGACGGCGGACAGGAACGTGGTGAACAGATACAGGAAAAGCACCGTGCCGAAACGGCCGTCAAGCTTGGAATTGCCTTGAGCCAAAGCGCTTGCCACCAGCACAAACACCAGAATCGGAGCGACGGCCTTCAATGCGCTTACGAACAGGGTGCCGAATTCGCCGATCCACGTCATATGCGGAACAACCAATGCCAGTGCGGTACCCGCGATAAGACCGACGATAATGCGGATAATCAGTGATACGCCGTTATATTTGTCGGCAACGCCACGAAGCGCTTTTGAAATATGGTTCATATTCTCTCTCGTTCTTTCCAGCCGGCTTGCCTTTGCCAGCCAGCACAACAAGAGCACATCCTAATCACGCTCGATAACACGAAATGTAAAATGTCCGATTATAGGGACGCGCAACTTCAACACGCCATAGCGATGCGATCAAATATCAGTACAGCGATGAACAGTTTATATATCTTTATTCATCGAGCCATGTCTGCTGATCAGACTGTTAATCAGCCAAGCGGCACTTTCGAAACGAAAGTACGAGGCTCTCCCGTCACCGGATCGTCGAAATGTAATTCACGAGCCACTAATTCCAACGGTTGCGAGAAATCATCGTAAGAATGCTGCACAATATTCGGATAGAAATCATCGCCCAAAATCGGCAATCCCAACGAATTCATATGCACACGCAACTGATGCGTTTTGCCGGTTTTCGGGTGCAGCACATAATTCACATATGCTTTGCCGTCGATGCAACGTACCGTATTACCCCCGCTCAATCAACGTTTGCGCATTGGCGATTTCCGGAATTTCGTACGCCTGAAGTCGCCCGCGATCCTTGCAAATATGCGATGCTCGGATTGCCGGAAATGGTTGATGCCTGTCGATTCTTACGATTGTTCCGTATTGCGGATGCTGTTCGGGGGCAAGTGGCGCCAAACATTCATAGGTTTTGATGGTTTTGCGATTCTGGAACAGCATTTGGTAAGCGCCACGCAATTCCGGTTTGCGCACAAAAACGACGATACCTGCGGTAAGTCGGTCCAAACGGTGCGCGGGAACAATATCAGGTTCGCCATACTGTTCCCGAAGTCGGATCAACGCGGTTTCGCGATACCACATGCCGCGCGGTGTGGTGGCGAGAAAATGCGGTTTGTCAACCACGATAATCGCATCGTTCTCGTAAAGAACCTCACATTCGAACGGAATGTGAGGTTCTTCAAGAACGTAACGATGCCTCTTCTGCTGACGCTGTTGACGCATCGTATGAACGATTACTCCACGGTGACGGACTTGGCGAGATTACGAGGCTTGTCAACGTCGTAATTCTTCAGCTTGGCCATGTCCATGGCGAATAGCTGCAGCGGCACCACGTCCACCAGCGGGCTCATCAGCGTCGGGCAGGCCGGACGCCAGAACACCACGTCCGCATAGCGTTCAACATCGGGGTCGTTCTCTTCGGCCACGGCGATAATGTACGCGCCACGGGCCTTGACCTCTTCGATACCGGAAATAACCTTGGCGTGCAGCACATTGCGGCCACGTGCCGGCGGCACGATGAACACTACCGGTTCGCCTTCGTCCACCAATGCGATCGGACCGTGCTTGAGTTCGCCGGCCGCGAAACCTTCGGTGAAGGTGTAGGCGATTTCCTTCAATTTCAACGCGCCTTCCATCGCGACCGGGTAGCCGACATGACGACCCAGGAACAGGAAGGACTTCGCATCGACCATCTGCGCGGCAGCATCATGCACGGTCTTGGTCTGCGTGTCGAGAATCCACTGGATCTTGCGAGGCATGTCTTTGAGGGAATCCAACGTCTGCGCGATTTCGTCGCGGAACATTGCACCCTTGACCTGCGCCAAATACAAGCCAAGCACGTAGGCGGCAGTAATCTGCGCCACGAACGCCTTGGTGGAGGCGACCGCCACTTCCGGACCAGCGTGCGTGTACAGCACCGCGTCGGATTCACGCGGAATGGACGCGCCCTGCGTGTTGCAGATGGCCAGCACCTTCGAACCCTGCTCGCGCGCATGACGCAATGCCATCAGCGTATCCATGGTTTCACCGGACTGCGAAATGGCCACTACCAACGTGCGCGGGGTGAGAATCGGATCACGATAGCGGAATTCGTGGGCGAGCTCCACTTCCACCGGAATACGCACCCAATGCTCGATGGCGTACTTGGCCACCATGCCCGCATAGGCGGCGGTACCGCAGGCGATAACGATAATCTTGTCGATCGCCTTGAAATCATGCTCGTCGATGCGAACCTCGTCAAGATTGAGATTGCCGTCCTTGCCGAGACGTCCCAACAGCGTGCGCTGCACCGCCGCCGGCCCTTCGTGGATCTCCTTGTCCATGAAGGAGTCCCAACCGCCCTTTTCGGCCGCGGAAGCATCCCAATCCACGGTGTAGGTCTTCGGATCGGCCACGATGTTGCCCATGAAATCAGACACCACGACCTTATCGGCGGACACCATCACGGCCTGATCCTGGTCGATTTCCATGGCACGCTTCGTGTAGGCCACGAACGCGGCCACATCGGAACCGAGAAAATTCTCACCTTCGCCAAGACCAACCACCAGCGGCGAATCATGGCGGGCGCCGACCACGATACCCGGCTGACGGCAGTCGGTGGCGAGAATCGTGAACGCGCCTTCCAGCATGCGCGCCAAGCGCCGCACGGCCTTGAACAGATCAGGCTTGCCGGTTTCCTCAACGATTTTCTCGCTGATTTTGCCTAGCAGTTTCGCCGCGACCTCCGTATCGGTTTCCGATGAGAAACGGTAACCTTCCGTCTGCAGATCAAGACGAAGCTGAGAGGCGTTTTCGATGATGCCATTATGGATGATGGCGATCTTGCCGTCTTGCGAGGTATGAGGATGCGCGTTGATGTCGTTCGGCACGCCGTTGGTGGCCCAACGGGTGTGGCCGATGCCCACGGTGGCCATCGGCATCGGTTTGCGTTCCACGTCTTCGATCAGGTTGGCGAGGCGCCCCGCCTTCTTGCGCACTTCCACATGGTCCATGCCGGGCGCGGTCAGCGCCACACCGGCCGAATCATACCCGCGGTATTCCAAACGCTGTAGGCCTTGGAGGCACACTTCCAACGGCTTGCCGCACGCGGTTTCCACATTTCCTGCATATCCTACGATTCCACACATAACACCTCAGCTTATCGGGTAATGGTGTCATTTTCGAAACGAAACCGTCTCATCGCGCTGAACCTTTGATATATGAACACAAAAATCCCCATGCTGACAGTTTTCAACATGGGGATTTTCTCAGCCATTCCCTTGATCGCAATCCTTACGACGAAGAGGTGTCTGATTCTTACGATTATGCTTGCGGCGATTTACAGCACGTGCTGCAGGAAGTCCTTGAATCGTGGTTCCTGCGGATTGTCGATGATTTCAGGACCGCCCTGTTCCACAACAACACCGCCGTCCATGAATACGATCTGATCGGCGACTTCGCGCGCGAAGCCTATTTCGTGGGTGACAACCACCATGGTCATGCCTTCTTTCGCCAAAGACAGCATGACGTTCAGCACTTCGCCCACCAATTCCGGATCGAGTGCGGAAGTCGGCTCGTCGAACAGCATGATTTCCGGCTTCATGGCGAGCGCACGGGCGATAGCCACACGCTGCTGCTGGCCTCCGGAAAGCTGTGCCGGATAGTGGTCGAGGCGATCGCCCATGCCCACGCGGTTCAGCTCTTCGATGGCAAGCTTGCGGGCTTCCGTTTTTATCCATGTGCTTGACATGGATCGGCGCTTCCATCACATTTTCGAGAGCCGTCATGTGCGGGAACAGGTTGAACCTCTGGAACACCATGCCCAGTTTGGAACGCTGCTCGGCCACTTCCTTGTCGTTCAGGGTCTGCAGCACCTGCTTGCCGTCCTTGTCGACATACTTGTAGCCGATCATTTCACCGTCGACGTCGATTTCGCCGCCGGTCAGCGTTTCCAACTGGTTGATCAGGCGCAGGAACGTGGATTTTCCGGAACCGGAAGGTCCCAGAATCACCGTCACCGAGCCGGGCATAACCGTCATATCGACGCCCTTGAGCACATGCAGGCTACCGAAAGCCTTATGCACCTGCGTGGCCTTCACTGCGGGAACAACACCGTTGGTGGTTGGTTCAGTCATTGCTCACTCCCCTCACGCGGTCATGCCCGCGAACGTTGCCTCGTTCTGCTTGGCGATATCGTCTTTCGGTTCGCCTTCGGTTTTGCCCGGCAGCGGCGGCTGCTTGCCGCGCGCGCCGGCCGGTCGTGCATCGAAGCCCTTGCCGAAATGCTTCTCCAGGCGAGACTGCAGCACCATCAGAATGGAGGTGATCACCAAATACCAGATGCAGGCCACGATCAGCAGCGGAATCGGCTTGTACAGTCGGGTTGCGATTGCGGTGGTGGCGAACTGCAGTTCCAGCGTGAACGGCACGGCGTTGACCAGCGACGTGGTCTTCAACATGCCGATGAACTCGTTGCCGGTCGGCGGAATGATGATGCGCATGGCCTGAGGAAGCACCACGCGACGCATGATCATGGAGCGCTTCATACCCAGCGCCTTGGCCGCTTCGGTCTGACCCGGATCGACGGCTTCAAGACCTGCACGCACGATTTCAGCCAGATATGCCGCTTCGTTCAGTGCAAGACCCAGCCATGCCGCGTTGAACGCGGTAATGACGGACTGCGAGTCAATGCTCCAGAATTCAATGGAAGTGAACGGAATGCCCACGCCGATGCGAGGCACCAACACGGCGAACAGACCCCAGAACACCAGCTGCGTATACACAGGGGTGCCACGGAAGAACCAAATGTAGAACCAGCTCACGCCACGCAGCACCGGATTGATGGACTTGCGCATCACGGCCAGAATCACTGCCAGAATAATGGCGATGACCATGGAGATGACCGTCAGCAGCAACGTGTATTTGATGCCTTCGCGCACATTCTCGTCGAACAGGTACTTCCAGACCACATTCCATTCGAAACGCGGATTGGTAATCAGGCCCTGCAGCAGCATGGCGGCGATCAGAGCGACGATGACCGCCGCCACAATCGGGCCCGTACGCTTAACCGGCAGCGCCTTGATGCGATTCGGAATATCGAGGCCGTCGCCGTCGATCTGTTTCTTCGCCATGATGCTTCAGTTCCTCCGTTGTTGATGTAAATAGTGGGGATGAGATCAGTCGAGATCGGTCGGGTTGATCTCAGCCTTGTCGAGAGCGCCGGATTCCACACCCCAATGCTTGAGGATCTTCATATACGTGCCATCGTCCATCAGCTTCTGTACGGCCTTCTGCACGGCTTCAGCAAGCTGGGTGTTGCCCTTCTTGACAGCGATGCCCTGCTTGGCCACGCCCTCGACGTCACCCAAGGCTTCAAGCTGTCCGTCGGTCTGGGAGATGGCATAGCCGGCGACCGGCGAATCGGCATAGAACGCATCGGCCTTGCCCGTAGCCACTGCGGTGGCCGCTTCAGCCTGACGCTTGTACGACATCACTTCGGCCTTGTTATCGGCCTCGCAGCCTTTGGCGATGGTGTTGGCTTCCTCTTCCTGCACGGTGCCGGTCTGCACCGCGATCTTCGCGCCACACATGTCGGAAGTGTCGAGTTTCTTCGGATTGCCCTTCTGCACGGCCCACGTGGAACCTGCACGGTAGTAGCTCACGAAATCCACGGACTGCATACGTTCTTCGGTGATGGTCATGGCGGTAATGCCCAGATCATACTTGGAGCCGATGGAAGGAATGATGGTGTCGAACATGGAAGACACGATATTCGGCTTCAAACCAAGCGTCTTTGCGATGGCCTTGGTCATATCGATATCATAGCCGACCGGAGTCTTGCCGTCTTCGGCATAGAATTCAGCCGGAGCGTACGAAAGCTCCATACCAGCGGAAAGCTCGCCGTCCTTCACCAGATCGCCGGACGGAACCAGCTTGGCCAGCTCGTCATCTTTTTCAATGGTGCTGACATCGTAACCGGTGGCAGTGTTCGATGAATCCGACGAATCACCGGATTTGGACGCATCGGAGGTGCCGCAAGCGGCAGTGGAAAACAACATCGCCGCACTCAGCGCAAGCGCCACAACGGACTTGATCTTCAAAGACATGGTACGCATATCCTTCTTCTTATCTCTTCATTGCCATACCGAAAATCTCAACGCCATTCGGTTGCAGAGAACCTCAGTATCTCAAATAGGCACGATAAGAGCGCAATGCTACATGTACGTTACATTGCGCAAACCTTACGTATCAGCCAAGAATCGCGCAATGTAGCTCCGTCGAATCACGGAAGATCCATATACGAAAACGGAAGACACGCGGATTTGACCCGCATGTCTTCCGTCATATCGGCTTCACAGTATCGCCGTGTGCGATGCCTGCCTTACGTTTGATCGTTCAGCCGAGGTCGGTCGGATTGATTTCGGCTTTGTCGATCGCTCCGTTCTCCACGCCCCAATGCTTGAGGATCTTCATATACGTGCCATCATCCATGAGCTTCTGCAGTGCGGCCTGCACCGCCTTGGCGGTATCGGAATCGCCCTTTTTGATTGCCACGGCCTCCTTGGTCACGCCGACATCCTCGCCGAGGGCTTCTAGCGTATCTTCGGTTTGCGCGATGGCATAGCCGGCGACCGGCGAATCGGCATAGAATACGTCGGCCTTGCCCGTCGCCACGTTCGTGGTCACATCGGTCTGCAGCTTATTCGACAGAATCTGCACTTCGGACTTGCCGTCGGCCTTGCATTGTTTGGCGGCCGCGTTGACTTCCTCTTCCTGCGTGGTGCCCGTCTGCACCGCGATCTTCAAGCCGCACAGGTCGGAAGTGGCGACCTTGTTCGGATTGCCCTTCTTCACCACCCACGTGGAACCGGCCTTGAACATGCTCACGAAATCGACGGCTTCCATACGCTCGGGAGTGATGGTGAACGACGAAATGCCGATATCGTACTTGGTGCCGATCGACGGAATGATCGAATCGAAGTTCGACGTTTGCGGCACGGCCTCAAGACCGAACATATTGGCGAGCGCCTTCGCGATATCGACATCGAAACCGATCGGGGTCTTGCCGTCCTCCGCAAGGAATTCGGCGGGAGCGTACGACGTGTCCATGCCGACGGTGAGCTTGCCGTCCTTGGTGACTGATTCCGGCAGCATCGCGGCTATATCGTCATCCTTCGTCACGCCGGAAACGTCATAACCGGTGGTGTTCGACGACGACTCAGAATCACCGGAAGCCGTGGAATCGGACTTTTCCGATGTGCCGCACGCACCCAACGAAACGATCATGGCGGCGCTTAGCGCAAAAACAGCGAGTTTCCTCAGATTATTGAAAGTCATCGCGAATCATCTCTTCATTCCCGACCGTATAAAAACGGCCGAACCGAAGTTCTGCACGCACCATAAAAACGATTGCTACGGCCACGTTAATAGTACGCAAACTCTATTCGATATGCCGTTTTTCCCTACGAAAAAGCGGGTTTTGCCATATCACAATATAATCAAAACCCGCTTTGTTCCCAGCACGTCGCCAGTCATGCGATCATTGAACCGTCTCATCCGTGGACGGTTCAATCATGGAATCATTCGGCGCCCGGCGTATTGATTTCCGACGTTTCGATGGCACCGTCCTCGACACCCCAATACTTAAGGATCTTCAGATACGTACCGTCGTCGATGAGCTTCTGCACGGCCTTCTGCACGGCCTCATCCATCTGGCTGTCGCCTTTTTTGATGACGATGCCTTCCGGGGCGACGCCTTCGACCTTGCCCAGCATTTCCAGCTGTCCATCGGTCTGTGCGATGGCATAGCCCGCAACCGGCGAATCGGCATAGAACACGTCGGCCTTGCCGGTGACAACGTTCGTGGTCACATCGGTCTGCAGCTTGCTGGAGATCACTTCAAGCTTATCCTTGCCGTCGGCCTCGCATTGCTTGGCCATCTTGTTCGCTTCGGTCTCCTGCATGGTTGCAGTCTGCACGGCCACCTTCTTGCCGCACAGATCGGACACGTCGATCTTGTTCGGATTGCCCTTCTTCACGGCCCATGCCGATCCGGCATCGAAATGGCTTACGAAATCAACCGCTTCCAAACGTTCCTTGGTCACGGTGAACGACGAAATGCCGATATCGTACTTGGTGCCGACCGATGGAATGATCGAATCAAAATTCGCGGTTTCCGGATCCGCTTCAAGGCCGAACACCTGCGCCAAAGCCTTGGCGATGTCGACATCGAAGCCGACCGGGGTCTTGCCGTCCTCCGCAAGGAATTCGGCGGGAGCGTACGACGTGTCCATACCGATGGTGAGCTTGCCGTCCTTCGTCACATAGTCGGGCAACAGTTTGGCGATGTCATCGTCTTTCTGCACCGACGAAACGTCATATCCCGTCAGCTCGCTCGATTTCGAACCGCTATCGGACGAAGCCGCATCGTCGCTTCCATCACTGGTACCGCATGCCGCTCCAGCAAACAGCATCGCAACGCTCAGCGCACACGCGGCAGCCGCCTTCAGACTTTTCTTCGCTTCCATATCCTTTTCTCCTATGTCTCGCTCGATCTATTCGACCGAATCTGAACCATACACTAGAGAGGGCAAGCTACAAAAAGATTACGACCACCGCTTTATGTCAGTATGTGAAACCGGAAATTTTCCGGTTTCGACTTATCGCACTTGCTTGTTGGCATAGCGCATGGCACGCAACGCCTCACGCTTGTCTTGTTCCTCGCGCAACGCCTGACGCTTGTCGAATTCCTTCTTGCCTCGAGCCAACGCAATTTCCGCCTTGACACGGCCATCCTTGAAATACAGGCTCAGCGGAATGATGGTGAAACCTTTGGCTTGGCTTTGACGTGCCAGCTTATCGATCTGCGCCGCATGAAGCAGCAGCTTACGCTTGCGCTTAGGGGCATGATTGTTCCACGTACCATTGAGATATTCAGGAATGTTGGCTCCCTCAAGCCACATTTCACCGCGACGGTCAATGGTGATGAACGATTCGGCCAGCGATGCACGTCCCTCACGAAGCGACTTCACCTCAGTGCCGGTCAACACCAGACCGGCTTCATACTTGTCTTCGATGGCGTAATCATGGCGTGCCTTCTTGTTCTGCGCAATCGGCTTCACACCTTGTTCCTTGGCCATGTCGGACCTCCTTTCCGGTTCTTCGAAGAAGTGTTCTGCAACGCAACAATCGACAATATCACGGGAGCGCGCCGCCCAACGATTCAGGCGGCGCGCTCCCGTGACACAACGTTCAATGAAAAACTCAAACACTCCTTGATGGATCAGTGCACATACCAGAACTGGGACGCGTTGTATAGCGTGCGATACGACACGTTGTAGGGACCGCCGGACGCGTTCATCTCGGAAATGGTGATAGTGCTTCCGTTCACCGCTTCCACAACGGCCACATGACCGTAGAAACCATCTGCTCCAGCCTGCCCGGGAAGGAAGGAGAGAGCCGCGCCCACCTGCGGATTATGGTCCACTCGCAGACCATACGAGGAAGCGGTAAGATACCACTGACCACCGTTGCCCAAGTACGAGGGTGTTCCGATGCCCATCTGTCTACGACGTTCGTACGCCCACCACGTGCACTGACCAGCCACGTAGGCATTGCCGTAATCGCCATTGGAGGTTCCCTGACCGGAATTGTTATTGGTGCTCGGCGCGGGAGCAGGAGTAGGAGTAGGAGCAGGAGCAGGAGCAGGCGTCACATTGCTGCCGCCATTATTGGTATTGTTATTGCCTGGCTGAGTCTGCCCCTGATTGCCACCATTGTTTTGATTGGCTGCGGCAGCCTGCTCGGCTGCATACTGGCGATTGAAGGAATCGACCTGCGACTGCAACATAACCGTTTGCGCCGCCTGCTTGGCCACGCTGCTGTTCAGCTGCGACTGCTGGCTTTCCAATTCGGCACGGCGGGTTTCGCCTTCTGCACGCAACTGGTCAAGCGAGTCGCGCTGGGTCTGTGCGGAAGCGGCAGCCTGCTGGGCGGAAGCGGCTTTCGCGTCCGCTGTGGTTTTTCAGATTGGCGATCTGCTTTTCGATGGCGGCAAGACGCTCGCTGCGGTTCATTGACGTGTTCAACGTATTCGCCGCATCGCTGGCCGCATTGGCTTCGGTACGGCTCAACGCATCACGAGACTGCATGGAATTAATAAAACTACCTGCGTACTCGTGGAACCTGTCACCACGCTCATCACAGTGGATGC
>ENA-OQNJ01000257-OQNJ01000257.1-human-gut-metagenome-genome-assembly--contig:-NODE-257-length-13998-cov-3.165093_pt1 | contig 13998 bp, 16 predicted proteins | sample MGYA00242630_ERZ504882 | MGnify/ENA primary metagenome ERZ504882 (study PRJEB26092, sample SAMD00036408) | human gut metagenome | host: Homo sapiens | study: EMG produced TPA metagenomics assembly of... | reverse complement strand
GTGGACTTCTGCAGGCGGCTGGCAGATGCCGGATGCACGGCCATCATCTACACCGACATTGCCTGTGATGGTGCCATGCAGGGCACGAATCTGGCGCTGTACCGCCAGCTGGCGGCAGAGGTGCCGGGCGTGGCCTTCACGGCCAGCGGCGGCATCTCGTCGGAGGCCGAGCTGCTGGAACTGAAAAAGATGGGCACCGCTGCCGCGATCCTGGGCAAGAGCCTGTATACCGGGGCGCTGGATCTGAAACGTTGTGTAGAACTGGTGCAGAATTAAACGGAGGGGAACGAAAATGATCACAAAACGCATCATTCCCTGTCTGGATGTCCGGAATGGCCGGGTGGTCAAGGGCACGAATTTTGAAGGCATCCGGGACGTGGCCGACCCGGTGGAGATGGCCCGGATGTACAACGCCGCCGGTGCCGACGAGCTGGTGTTCTACGATATCACCGCCAGCTTTGAGGGCCGTGCTCTGTTCACCGATATCCTGACCCGGGTGGCAAGCGAGATCTTCATCCCGCTGACCGTAGGCGGCGGCATCAACACGCTGGAGGATTTTGACCGGGTGCTGAAATGCGGTGCCGATAAGGTCAGCGTCAACTCGGGCGCTCTGCGGGACCCCGGCCTCATTCCGGCGGCGGCCCAGAAATACGGCGATCAGTGCGTGGTGCTCTCGGCGGACGTGAAGCGGGTGAACGGCCAGTTCCGGGTGTTCGCCAAGGGTGGGCGCGAGGATACCGGCCGGGACGCGCTGGACTGGATCAGCTGGTGCGTGGCGCATGGCGCGGGGGAGATCTGCCTGAACAGCATTGACACCGATGGTGTCCGCACCGGCTTCGATCTCGAGATGCTGGACGCGGTCGCTGCCCGGGTGAACGTACCGATTATCGCCAGCGGCGGCGCGGGCAAAAAGGAAGATTTCCTTGAGCTGTTCCACCACAAGGGCATCGACGCGGGCCTTGCGGCGGGCATTTTCCACCAGAAACTGCTGACCATCCACGACCTGAAAACCTATCTGAATGAAAATGGTGTCGAAATGCGGCTGTAAGCTCTTGCGTTTCGGGCAACTTTAGGATAAACTGTAAGTATCCCCTTTGGGGAGGGAGTATTGACCATGGAACTGAAATTTGATGAAAAGGGCCTCATTCCTGCCATCGTGCAGGATCACTACACCAAAGAGGTGCTCACCCTTGCCTACATGAACGCCGAGACGCTGGCACTGACCATTGCCGAGGGGCGTACGGTGTTCTGGAGCCGGAGCCGTCAGGAGATCTGGCGCAAGGGCGATACCAGCGGCAATGTCCAGCATGTGGTGTCCATCACTGCAGACTGCGACAAGGACGCACTGGTGGTGGAGGTGGTCAAGGATGGCCCTGCCTGCCATACCGGTGCCGAGAGCTGCTTCTTCAACGAAGTGTATGTCTCGCCGGAGCTCAAGCAGTTCAGCTGGCAGGGGCTTTACGAACTCATCCAGGGCCGCAGGGATCATCCCCAGGAAGGCAGCTATACCACCTACCTGTTCGAGAAGGGCAAGGAGAAGATCCTGAAAAAGGTGGGCGAGGAGTGCACCGAGGTCATCATTGCGGGAGAAAAAGAGGACAAGGCCGAGACCATCTATGAGATCAGCGACCTGGCTTACCATGTGCTGGTGCTGATGGTGCAGGCGGGCATCACGGTGGAAGAGATCACCCGTGAGCTGGAAAAACGACACGTCATTGACCACAAGGTCAAACAGGAAAGGATGCAGTGATTTAGTTATGGCAGATTATAAGAAGTCCAGTGTTCATTGCCACTCGACGATGTGCGATGGCAGAAATACCTTGCAGGAAATGGCCAGTGCCGCCTCGTGCACAGGGCCTGACGACCCTGGGCTTCTCCGGCCATAGCTATACTCAGCGGGACCGCGAGTACTGCATGAGCCCCAGCCGCACGGCCCAGTACAAGGCCACCATCGCCAAGCTCAAGACGGAGTACAAGGGCAAGGTGGACATCCTCTGCGGCATCGAGTGGGACAGCCTGAGCGAGGACAAGCCCGAGAACTACGATTACTGGATCGGTGCGGCCCATCACCTGTACGGCAAGAACACCGGCAAGTACTACGAGATCGACTTCCGCCCGCAGGATCTGCACGACTGCATCTTTGATGATTTCGACGGTGACCCGCTGGCCGCGGTGGAGGCCTACTTTGCAGAGGTGGAGAAGGTTGCCGCCAAGGGACCAGACATTCTGGCCCACATCGACCTCATCAAGAAGCTGAACGGCGAGGGTGAGTTCTTTGATGAAGAGGCTCCCCGCTACCGGGCCGCTGCCCTCAAAGCCCTGAGCGCAGCCAAAGAGCACAACTGCCTGCTGGAAGTGAACACCGGCGGTGTTTACCGCGGCTACCGCAAGGACTTCTACCCCAGTGCATGGATGCTGGAGGAGTGGAACAAGATGGGCGGCAAGGTCATCATCACCTCCGACTCCCACGATGTTTCCAGCCTGACCTTCGGCTTTGAGGAAGCTGCCGCCGCCATCAAGGCAGCTGGTTTCACCAGCGTGGAGGTGCTGACCGGCCACGGCTTTGAGACCCAGGAGCTGTAAAAGAAAAATAAAGCACAACCCTCTCCGTTTTTGCTGCGCAATGCCGGGGAGGGTTGTTTTCCGTAAACTGTGAGGAACCTTATGACCCAAACTGCGAAAAAAATCCCCCTTCAGCATGAATGTGGACCTGATGCACGGGCCCATTTTCAAAAACCTGCTGCTGTTCATGCTGCCCATCTTCATCTCCAGCCTGTTTCCAGCAGCTCTATTAACACCGTGGACACCATGATCGTGGGCAATGTGCTGGGCGATACCGCCCTTGCCGCCATTTGGCTCCTGCGGCTCGATCTACGAGCTTCTGGTTGGTTTTGGCCTCGGTATCGGCTAACGGCCTTGCAATCGTTGCAGCGCGCTCCTACGGGGCGCAGGATCACGATCTGCTCAAAAGACCGTGGCAGGCTCACTGGTCATCGGTCTGGTGGCTTCCCTCTGCATTACGCTGGCGGGTGTGCTGGGCCTGCACCCGCTGCTCCTCATGCTGGACACCCCGGCGGAGATCCTGGACGATGCGTACCGCTACATTTTGACCATCGATCTGGGCGTGCTGGTCATGTTCGCCTATAACCTCTGCGCGGGCCTGCTGCGCGCCATTGGCAACAGCGTGATGCCGCTGGTGTTCCTGCTCATCTCCTCGGGCCTGAATGTGGTGCTGGATCTCCTGTTCATTGCAAGGATGGGCATGGGGGTGCAGGGAGCGGCTGTGGCAACGGTCATCTCGCAGGGCGTTTCGGTGGTGCTCTGCATCCTGTACATCTTCTTCAGAGTGAAGATCCTGCTTCCGGAAAAGCAGCATTTCAGGGTGGGCAGCCACCTTTACTGGGAGCTGTTCAGCCAGAGCATCTCCATGGGCCTGATGAGCAGCATCGTCTCGGCGGGCTCGGTGGTGCTGCAGTACGGCATCAATGGGCTGGGCACGCTGGTCATCGCCGGTCACACCGCCGCCCGGAAGCTGTTCTCCTTTACCACCATGCCGGTCATGGCCATGGCATCGGCATGCTCCACGTTTGTTTCCCAGAACCGCGGCGCAAACCAGCCGGAGCGTGTCCGCAAGGGCATGAAGGAGATCGCCCTGTACAGCGTGGCAGTGGCCGTGCTGGCAATCTTTCTGATGCAGCTGGGCGCGGAGTGGATGGTGCGGCTCATCTCCGGCTCCAGCGAGTCTGTGGTGCTGGAAAACGGCGCACGGTATCTGCTCTGGAACGCGCCCTTCTACTCGGTGCTGGGTGTTCTGCTGGCCACCCGCTATGCCCTGCAGAGCCTGGGGCAGAAGGTCCTGCCCCTCTTCTCCAGTGTCATCGAGCTGGTGGGCAAGGTGGTATTCGTGCTCTTCTTCATTCCGAAGTTTGCCTATAACGCCGTCATCCTCTGTGAGCCCATCATCTGGTGCTTCATGGCGGCGTACCTCGTGCTGGTCTACCTGCACGACCCGTTTGTGTTCCCGAAAAAAGCAGAATAAGAAAAAGACCCGGCTGCCGATGACAGCCGGGTCTTTGTGTCTGCAGGAAGTGGATGAAACGGATCGGGCAATGGGGCTTACAGTGCCGAATAGCCGAAGCTGTTGACCAGTGCATCGATATGCTGGCCTGCCTTGCACATGGGGCACTCGCGGGAATCGAAGCTGGCGTAATCGGGCAGGTTGGAGGGGTCAAAAATAGAGGTGACCGGGATGCCCAGGCACTCGGTGGCGGTGGCGAAGATGGCGCTCAGGCCTGCCACAGTGCCGCCGTAGTAGTTGATCGCCTCGATCGCGGCCTGCACGGTGTAGCCGGTGGTGATGGAAGCAGCCAGGATCAGCACATGCTTGCCCTTGACCATGGGGGCCAGATTGTCGCGCAGGATGATCTGGCTGCCGGTGGTGTACTCCGGGGTGATGACATAGATGGTCTGGTGGGCGTTCATGTTGGCAAAGCCGTCCTTGGTCAGCTCGTTGGCAAGGCAGGTGCCGATGACCTGCGTGCCGTCCAGGCAGAGGACAGTATCCACGATGGTGTTGTGCTGGTAGGCGGCCACCAGCTCTTTTGCCACAGCCTTTGCCTCGGAAAGGCGGGACTTCTGGGTGGTGACATCGATATAGTAATTGATGTGGCTGTGGCTGGTTGCGAAATGGCCCTTTGCCACACGCAGGAACAGATTGCTCTTGTTGGTGGGAAGCTTTACCATGTTGATCATAACTGCAACACTCCTGTTCTGTCAAACTACGGCCCATTGGCCTTTTTCAGGCGGAAACACAAACAGCGCGGCGGCCCCTGCCGCTGCGCTCCCCTTCTTTTCCATAAACCTATGGTATCAGAAAATGCGGGTGTACACAAGATACAGAATTGCTGAAAATTTGAAGAAAAATTGAGACACTTTGCCAGCACAAACGGCGCAAAAAAGCCGCCCGGCTTTCCCGGACGGCTTAGGATGTACGTTGGGGAGATTACTTGGTGGAGGTGGAACTGGAGCCGGTCTCTTCAGCAGGAACAGCCAAGCGCCAGTTCATGGAGTATTCTGCGTACTGCAGATCGGGGCAATAAGTAAGAATAACCTTATCTCCTGCCTTCAAAGCATCAACAGTGGCCTTGACCTTACCGGTGGCAGTATCGTTATTCTTCAGATTGGTTCTGAACAGGCCATCCAGAGTGACGTTATAAGTCTTAGCGTTCTTACCGTCCTTATCAGTGACAGTAATCATAAAATTGTTGACATTGATGGGCAGATTGTTAGTACGGCCAACAGTGATTGCAAAAGGAAGCTCAATAGAAGTATCACCAACGGAAAGCTCAGGTGCAACATACTTATTAGAGTTTTCGTCATTGGTACCCATAACAGCCTTGACCTGCAGAACAGTGATGGAACCGGCACCATCGCAGTACAGGTTCTTGGTATCGGTCTGATCACAGCCGGAGAAGAGGCTGGCACCCGCAACGGCCACAGCTGCAACAGCGGAGTATTTCAGGAAAGAGCGGCGAGAAAATGCTAACGACATAATCGTTCCTCCTTATAATGTGCAAAGCGCACGAAAATGCCAAAAGGCTCTGCCTATACAATAGGCGAAACGGGGGCGAATGTCAATGGTTTTACACAAATATTTTGTGAAATTTTCCCACCGCCGCCGTGCAAATCATACGAAATTTCGTCCTGCTTGATCAGGCTTTGGTCAGGTCAGAGGCGTTGATGGTAAAGTTCAGGGTCTTGCCGGAAACAAAGGTCGGGGTGTAGGTCACACCGATCTGCTGCCAGGTGGTGGGCACCATGCAGACCAGCTCAATGTAGCCTGCACCCTGCGGGGGAATGGCAGAGGCTGTGGTAAAGCTCTCGGTGGTGCTGTCGTACAGCTGGACATAAGCGCCGCCCTCGGTTGCCTGACCGTCGCAGGTGAAGGAGAAGTCGGTGGTGGAAGCGGACAGAGCGTGGAAGTAACCGGCAGTGTTGGCTGCGATCTGCTCCGGGGTATCCAGAGGATAGGCCTCGCCGATCTCCTGAATGTTCTGTGCGCCGATGGCAAAGGTGTCGCGGCTGGAACGGTTTGCAGAGGTGATCAGCATGGCAATGTACTCATAGCCCTCGGCATCGGGGGCACTTGCCAGAGTAAAGACGCTGGTCAGCTGGACCGCCAGATTGTTCCAGTTGCTGATCTTATCGCCGACCTTGACCTCGATGGAAGAGTTATCGCCGGCCTGGCAGCCGCCCAGCACAGCAGCAGCGCCCAGAGCAGCGGCAGAAGCACCGGTGACCTTGAGGAAGGTGCGGCGGGAAATCTTGTTCGACATAAAGCTTGCCTCCTTAATCAATGGCAGAAATCTTTTTCTTCGCTGATTCGTTTATAGCATTTTTTACCGGAAATTGCAAGGCCCTGGGCACAGAATTAACAGGAGTTTCACACAGAAGCTCATTGGTTGGGGTCCAGGCCGCGCACATGGGTCTCGCTGGTCTTGACCAGATTCAGCAGGCTGGGGGTGTACAGCGGGTATTCCCGGGTCAGGCTCTCGGTGGTCATGGCAAGGCAGGAGGGGTCTTTCACGCCCTCGGCACCGTTCAGGTCCTCACCGGCCAGCAGGTCCTCCACGTTGCTCTCGCTCATCCGCATCACGGCATCGGAGTAGCCGGGCCAGCGGCGGGCCTCCACGCTGAACAGGCTCTGGGCGTTGTGGGGCTCGGCGGAGTAGAGCAGGCGGAACATCTTGGCCACGGCCATCATCAGGTAGGTGCTGACCTCGGTGGTCAGGGCCTTGCTGTGGCACTCGGCGATCTTGGCATACAGCACGTTCAGGCTGTTGGAGATCAGCTTTTTGTTCATGGTGGGCAGAACGCTGCCGTGGTAGACGTTGTCCTTCATCTTATCGGGGTTGGGCAGGTCATCGGCGTTCAGCATCATGCCGTTGCGCTCAGCCGAGCGGCCCAGCAGATAATCGCAGGACACATTATAGTAATCCGCTACCCGGACAACAAAGTCCAGACCGCACTCGCGGATGCCCTTTTCGTAGTGGGAGAGCAGTGCCTGGGACACCCCAAGGTCTTCGGCGGCCTGCTTCTGGGTGATGCCGCGCTCCTTGCGCAGCAGCTTGATGATACGGTTGAATTCCATGATTTTGGACTCCTCAGTAGTGGAAATTGAACTTCTTTGAGTTTTGGTTTACAACATGTTGATTATACACAGTGGAAAACCAAAGTAAAGCAAGAAAAGTGACGGAAATTCTCGTCATTTTTCGTCATTTTTGTCAAAAGGCTTGCCCCGGATACCATATCTATGCTAAACTAAAGACAATCAACGCATATTTTGTGGCGCACGGCCCGGGCAGGATGCCCACTGCCGGTGCGAAATTTTACAGCAAAGAGGAACTCTTTGCCAGATAGAGGTGTTTTTCCATGAAAACGTTCAAACTTCATCTCATCCGCCACGGCATGACGGCCGGTAATCTGCAGGGCCTGTACATCGGCAGCGGTACGGACATCCCCCTGTGTGATGAGGGACGCGCCCAGCTGAAGGAGCTGAAGGAGCGGTTCGAGTATCCGCAGGTGGACACGGTGTTCTCCTCCCCGCTGGTGCGCGCTGTGGAGACAGCGAACATTCTGTTCCCCAATGCAGGCCACCAGTTCACAGTGCACGACCTGCGGGAAGCGGGCTTCGGCGTGTTTGAGAACCGCCCCGTGAAGGATCTGGTCAAGGAAGAGGATTTCAAGAAGTGGATCACCCCCGGCTCCGGCTTTGTGCCCGAGGGAGCAGAGCCCACCGAGCAGTTCCACGCCCGCTGCGCCGAGACCCTGCTCAAGCTGTTTGAGTATATGATCCGGATGGATGTGACCGAGGCTGCCTGCGTGACCCATGGCGGCGTGATCATGAGTATGCTGAGCCAGCGCGCGCTGCCCTCCCGCCACCCGGAACAGTGGATGGCCGACCCCGGCTGCGGCTATACCGTCCAGACCGACGTGCAGCTCTGGATGCGCGACCGTCTGGTGGAGGCCATCGACATCGTGCCCTTTGGCTACGCCGATACCCTGCGCGGGCAGGCAGAAGCCGAGGAAACGAGGCATTTGAGTAAGAATCTTTGCCGCGCCGCCCTGAAAATATCCAAAACACGTAAAAACGCGGAAGAACAGGTAAAATTCCGGGCAAATCTCTTGACAGAAAGCCCGGAATTTACTATTGTATAGAGAGAACTTATTTTCCCGTTAGGAGGAATCCCCGATGTCACAATCCCTGTCCCGCCGCTCGTTCCTGAAATATGCCGGTTCCGGTGCAGTCAGTCTGGCTGCTGCCCTGCTCACCGGTGTTTCGGGCGCGGCTCTGGCCCCCTGCTATGAGGGCGAACCTGCTCTGTTGGACGGCAAGGCGGCAGTGGAGCTGCTGGGCTATGCGCCTGCGCCGGAGCTGGACAGCACGTTGGTCTATCTGTCGGTGGAGAACCTCTCGGCCCGGCCGCTGGCTGTGGGTGCCAGCTACCTGCAGAGCCGCGGGCTGGACAGCAGGAACGCCCTGTACAGCCTGGGCACCGGCCTGACGGCTCTGTGTGACGGCAGACAGGTGCGGGTGGGCAGCTTTGCAGCTCCCCTCTACGGTGAGAATGCGGCAGATGCCTCTGCCTTTACCTTGAATCTTTCCGCAGGGCGCGGGGCGATGCTCCACTGCTTCTGCGAGACCCCGGCGGACTGGCAGACGCTGGAGCTGATCTATCAGCCTGACTTTGCCGCAGGCCAGACCGTCCATTTTGTGGTGCGCCGGGATGCCGATGAGGTCCATCTGGGCGCGGTGCCTGCCACCCTTGCCGAGGTGGGCAGCGTGGTCGATCTGTAAATAGCATAGCGTAAAAAGAGACGGTTCTGCATCGGATGAACTGCACCCCATTTGTTAGACAGTATGGTATACTGTTTAGGAAATGGGGTGTTTTTGTATGCCAAAGGGACAACGAAAGTACAACGGAGCTCAAAAGGTAGAAATCATCAAACAGCTTCACAATGAAAAATTAAGCTTTTATGAAGCGTCCAGCAAGTATGGAATTCCAAGACGTACGCTTCAAGATTGGGAGCGCATCTACCTGGAAGAAGGCGAAGAGGCACTTCTGGTAGAACGTCGAGGTCGAGCCTGTGCCGCCAGTGGGACACAGAAAGGCCGGAAGCCAAAGCTGGATAAGCAAGTAGAAGAAGATCTGATTGCAGAAAATCAACGGCTTCGGATGGAGATCGATTACTTAAAAAAATTGAACGCCTTGGTACTGGAAGAGGAACGCCAAAACAGAAAGCACAAGTAGTTCAGGAGCTAAGGCAGAAATATCCATTGAAAGCATTGCTGCAACTTGCCGGACTTCCTCGCAGCACATTCTACTACTACCTGCATCGGTCTCAAAATCCTGCGAAGTACCAGATGGTAAAAGAACAGATCATTACAATCTTCAATGAGAACAAGAAGCGATACGGATATCGCAGAATTACACAAGAACTACACAACAACGATATTTGTGTGAATCACAAGACGGTTCAGAAACTCATGAAGCAGCTGGGCTTAGTCTGTCAGGTTCGCGCAAAAAGAAAGTACAACTCCTACAAGGGTGAAGTCGGAGAAGTTGCGCCAAACTTGCTGGAACGGCATTTCAAGACAAACCAGCCAAATCGAAAATGGGTCACAGATGTTACTGAATTCAAAGTGAACGACCAAAAACTCTATCTGTCTCCAATTCTCGATCTGTTCAATGGCGAAGTTGTCAGCTATAACCTGAGCCGCCATCCAAATTTCAAACAGATCACGGATATGCTGGAGGGCGCTTTTCAGAAGCTGCCAAATAAGGTTGACAATCTGATTCTGCATTCGGATCAGGGCTGGCAGTATCAGATGAAATCCTACCAAAATCTGCTGAAGGCAAAGGGCATTACGCAAAGTATGTCCAGGAAAGCTACTTGTCTGGATAATGCTGTTGCCGAAAATTTCTTCGGACTGCTCAAGACGGAACTGTTCTATCTGGAAAAATTTGATTCCATTGACCAGCTTGAAAAGGCCATTATCGATTACATCGACTATTACAACAATCGCCGAATCAAATTAAAACTAAACGGCCTGAGCCCTGTGCAATACAGGATTCAGACCGTTGGAGCTGCTTAATTCAATTTTTGTCTAACTTTTGGGGTTCATTTCAGGATTGCAGGACCGTCTCTTTTGCTTATAACAGGTTTTCCCCGGTGGAGTTCTGCACGGTGAGCTCCTGCCCGGTCAGGCTGGACACCAGCGCCAGATAGCTGCGGCCTGCCGTCAGGGTCAGGGGGCGGCCGTTGGAATCATACAGGAAGAAGGTGGTCTCGCTGCCCTGCGTCCAGGTGATGTTCCACAGGTGGCCTTCGTTGAGCCAGACACCGCCGCCCATGGTCAGGTCGTAATCCAGCGTCACACCATCGTCACGCAGGGTGGATGCACTGAACAGAATGAGCAGGTTGTCGAAATCTGTCTGCTGGCCGTTGTTGGCATCCAGCTGCAGTGTGCCGTCCGCGTGGAGCATCCGGTAGGTCTTGCTGTCGGCATCGTAGGAGAAGCCGGTGGCGTTCTGCGCATCAAACTGGACCCGGACACTCATTGCGTCCGAAGCATCTGCATCGGGCAGCTTGCCGTTTTCCTGCATGGGCAGCAGATTGGGCACGGAGAGGAGGGTTCCGCTCTCGCTGTCGGAGCTGCTGGAAGAGGTGTCCGTGACGCGGGATTCTGTCAGGGCCGGGGAGATGTTCAGACTGCCCAGCACACCCGAAAGTGCTGCACCGCTGGTATGCCACAGCGGGACATTCTGCCAATTGGTCTCACAGGAAAAGGCATTGGTGCCCACCTCCAGTGCGTCTACCGCGCGCAGAGAGTAGTAATCAAGGTAGTTCTGGTCAAACTGTCCGCCGCCCCGCTGCACCGGCAGTACTTGCTGGCCCACCAGCAGCCGCCAGTAAAGGTCCTGCCCGGCAGAGACAGGCCCGACCTGCGGCACAGCCCCCACGGCAGGGTAGACCAGGCAGAGCCTGGTGGCCTGCTGCTGTGCGGTCAGGGCTTCCAGCACCAGCGAGGCTGTGGAAAGCCCCCACTGAGTGGTGCTGGCGGCCGCGTTGTCAATGGTGATGGCGACCGGCCGCCGGCCCGGCCAGACAAGCTCCTGCCCGGTGAGCGGGTCAGTGGGACTTTCGGCGGGCTGGGAGCTGGGGTTGAGCGCACAGCCTGTCAGCAGTGCGGCGCAGAGCGCAAAACAGAGCAAAGCGCGCATCCAAAAGCGTTTCATCGGTTTCCCTCTTCTGCCCCGGAGGGCGGGTGATTTAGTAGCTGAAATTGCTCCACTCATCATTGTCCACCAGTGCCAGATAGGTCTTGCCCCGGTTCAGGGTCATCTCCTCACCGGTCTCGGTGTAGAGCTTGAGCGGATGGGTGGGATGCGGCTTCTCCCGAGCGGCCCACCTGCACGCCGCCCCGTGTGAAGAGGTACGCCTGCCCACCGGCCACATAGTTGACCGACTGGACATCGTGAGAATCGCCGCATAGGCGCGATATCGGCAAAGCAGACCACCACGTTGTCAAAGGTCAGCTGCTTGCCGGTCAGCTCGTCCACCGTGTTCTCATAGGCTTTTTGGAGCGGTTGTACATTTCCAGCTTGTAGCTGCGGCCCCAGCTGTTGTAGGTCAGGCGGGTCCTGTAGCTCTCGGAGTGGGTGATGCTGATGGTTTGCCGCAGGGCACCGGGAAGGTCATTGGAGGCTGCGGTGCGGTAGTCGGCAAAGTGGAAGAAAGGCGTTTCGTTGGCGTAGGTCAGGCCGATGCCGGCATTGCCGGCTGCCTGTTTGATCTCCTTGCCGGAGGTGAACTCGGTGTGCTCGTAGGCCACATCACGGCCGCGGTTATTGCGGTGAGAGACGAAGGGATGGATCGGGGTCTTGAAATAATTCTTGCCGCCGATGTTCAGCCCGGAGTAGCCGTACACGTTGACGAACTGGGTGCAGAAGATGCTCTCGCCGTCGTGGTAGTAGAGGATGTTCCAGGGCATGAGCAGCTGCAGGAACTGGTCGCGGCCCGAGCGGATGGGGCCGACCTCGGGGATGCTGTCGGCGTCGCTGAACACGGCGCACAGGCGGGTGATGCCGCCCTCGACCTTGGCCTCGATGAGCAGGTCAGCGCTGCCGATGCCCCGGCTGGGGGCGGGCATTCTGGCGCTGGGAGTTGGCGATGTTGTTCACCATCACAGCCACCGGGCGGCTGTTGGTGCTGCGCTCGGCGCCGGTGAGGATGTCGGCGTCGTACTCGGGCAAGGCCGGGACGAGCGGTTCGCCCTCGGGCGGCGGGGTGACGGCCATGTCGCTGGCAGCTTCCGACGAAGCAGCGGTCTCCCCGTTTTTTTGCCAGACCCTTGAGCAGGCCGGGCAGCTTGCCGCCCAGCGCGGCGCTTCCAGCCGCAGAGCAGCCGGTCAGGGCCAGCGCTGCCGCTGCCAGCCCGGAAATATGAAGGACAGACCGACGAGAGATTTTCATGATAAAACAGCCTCCTATCAAAAAGCCCCGCCGCATACGGGCCGGGACGGTTCGTTCTGCTTTGATTGTACTGTTTCGCGCCCCATTTGTAAAGAGGAAGTTGCCGCCAGAATATCCGCGTCCCAGAGAGGTGACAGTAAAACTGGCTTTTATAAAAGGAACGGGTGCTCTCCCGGCGGGGGTCTGTGTGCTGCGGAAAGGCACTTTTTTGCGCTTTCCTCTTGCTTTTTTGGCGCGGGTGTGGTAATATTATTCGGCAGTATCTGTAAATCTGAAAATATGCGCTCGTAGCTCAGCCGGTAGAGCATCTGACTTTTAATCAGAGGGCCAGGGATTCGAGTTCCCTCGAGCGCACCAAAATCCCACGAAGAATCGTAAGATTCCTCGTGGGATTTTCCTTTTTCTGGGGCTCTGCACACTTTTTGCACATTTTTTGCACACCGGCGGGAAAGCCGTGTTTTTCCTTGCATTGTCTGCATTCTGTGCATCGTGAGCAGAGCTTGTCGGGCCTCGCCACGACAAGCTCAGTGGAATTTGTGACAGAGAGTGTCAAGGTTTACAAGGTGCGTCAAGATGGTTTTGCAAATTTTATTGTGATAAAGCGGTGATCGTAGGACTTATAGCATGGCGTTCAAGTGCTTTCCCGTTCAATCAATGTATTTCTGCATTTTGACAACCTGCCTATAAATCCCACATGAACGTTGTGGAATCTTCCAAAGCATCCATGGATGGTTTCTTGTGCCGCATCAAACGTTCAGCTTATTACAACGAAATTCCATATAGCTGCATTGCATCTTGCGGAGGTTCTTGCTATACTTTGTATCGAACGCCTTTATCCGATAAAAATGTTGCGCAATTTGCGCAACCAAAGGAGGCCGCTATCATGCAGCAGCTCAGATTACTTCATGGCGGAGACTACAACCCGGAACAGTGGCTGGACCGGCCCGATATTCTGGCGCAGGACATCGAACTGATGAAAAAGGCACACGTTAATACTGTGACGCTGGGTGTGTTCTCATGGTCCACGTTGGAACCGCAGGAGGGGGTATTTGAGCTGGATTGGCTGGCTGACATCATCCATAACCTGTATGCCAATGGAATCTATACGATCCTTGCAACGCCCAGTGCGGCCCGCCCTGCTTGGATGGCACACAAATACCCCGAGGTGCGCCGAGTCCGGGCAGACCGGGTCCGGGAGCTGTACAACCGGCGGCAGAATTACTGCTATACATCGCCGGTCTACCGGGAAAAAGTCCGCATCATCGACCAGAAGCTGGCACAGCGGTTCGGCAATGACCCGGCTGTCCTGCTCTGGCATATCTCCAACGAGATGAGCGGCGACTGCCATTGCGAGCTGTGTCAGGCTGCGTTCCGCCGCTGGCTCAAGGCACGGTACAACTCTTTGGAAGCCTTGAACAAGGCGTGGAACGCCCGGTTCTGGAGTCACGACTATACCGCTTG
>ENA-OQNJ01000254-OQNJ01000254.1-human-gut-metagenome-genome-assembly--contig:-NODE-254-length-14092-cov-2.794987_pt1 | contig 14092 bp, 13 predicted proteins | sample MGYA00242630_ERZ504882 | MGnify/ENA primary metagenome ERZ504882 (study PRJEB26092, sample SAMD00036408) | human gut metagenome | host: Homo sapiens | study: EMG produced TPA metagenomics assembly of... | reverse complement strand
TTTTCAGGGGGCAATCGGGATTATCGTGCGGAATACGGGTTGACCACCATGCCGCAACGCTGGAAGTTCTTCACGTCGACGTAGCCGGTGGAGGCCATCGCGCGCTTGAGGGCGCCGATGAAGTTGGTCTTGCCGTCCGCCTGGTGGCTCGGTCCGAACAGCACCTGTTCGAGCGGGCCGACCGTGCCGACCGTGGTGCGGTAGCCACGCGGCAGCGTCTGGTGGCGGGCTTCAGAACCCCAGTGGGTGCCCTTGCCGGGGGCCTCGGTGGCGCGGGCCAGCGGCGCGCCGAGCATGACCGCGTCGGCGCCGAGGGCCAGGGCCTTGACGAAGCTGCCGGAGTCGCCCATGCCGCCATCGGCGATGACCTGCACGTAGCGGCCGCCGGATTCGTCCATGTAGTCGCGGCGGGCTTCGGCCACGTCGGCGATGGCGGTGGCCATCGGGGCCTGCACGCCGATGGTCTGGCGGGTGGCGGAGACCGCGCCGCCGCCGAAGCCGACGAGCACGCCGGCCGCGCCGGTGCGCATCAGGTGCAGGGCAGCGGTGTAGTTGGATGCGCCGCCGACGATGACAGGCACGTCAAGGTCGTAGATGAACTTCTTGAGGTTCAGCGGTTCCTGGCCGGAGGAGACGTGCTCGGCGGAGACCACAGTGCCGCGGATCACGAACAGGTCCACGCCCGCGTCCACCACGGTGGAGTAGAACTGCTGGGTGCGCTGCGGGGAGAGCGCGCCGGCCACGGTGACACCGGCGGCGCGAATCTCGTGCAGACGTTGCGTGATGAGCTCCGGCTTGACCGGCTCGGCATAGATCTGCTGGATACGCTCGGTGGCCTGATCGGCCGGCAGTCCGGCGATTTCGTCCAACAGCGGGGTCGGATCCTCGTAACGGGTCCACAGACCTTCCAGATCGAGCACGCCGAGCGCACCCATCTTGCCCATGGCGATGGCGGTGCGGGGCGCGCCGCCGGAGCCGATGAGCATGGCAAAGGCGTTCAGGAGCATCAGGATCGGGGGTAAACAGGCCCACGCCGGTCACGAGCCGCCGCGCCGATCCCCGGAATGTGTCCGATGTAAATGCGGTCCACGATGTTGTACAGCAGGTTGACCACCTGCGCCACAACGGCAGGGATCATCAGCTGAAGCAGGAGCGTTTTTCACGTCACCCGTGCCCATATCCTGCTGGTTTTTTCTGCGTTTGTGCCATGGAAAGTGTCTCCTTTGGTTTGGGCGAGACGGAGAGGGCTTCCCTCAGAACGTCAGGCCGAAGTTCATCTCGTAGTAGTTGCCTGCGGCATCACGGTAGGCGTAAGCCTTGCCGTTCTCGTCCTTCATGCTGTCGGGCATGTAGGCATCCTTTGCAAAGCCGGGCACGTCGTTGGGGCTGATGCAGACACCGTCCGCGTTCACAGCCAGCACCTCGTCGCCCTTGGGCAGGGTCAGAGGCAGCTTGCCAACGGGAGCAAAGCGGCCGAACATCACATCCAGCGTTGCGGAGGGGTAGGTGTCAAAGCCGACGGTCAGAGCGTCGGAGACCTTCTCCACATTGCCGACCTCCCAGGCCAGCGGGCAGTTGATGTTGGAAACGCCTTGCCGCCGTGGGCGTGGACCGCAGCAGCGATACCGGCCAGACGGTTTGCGCCCACCAGAGTGGTCTCCTTGTGGGTCTCGGTGGTGGGCTTGCCGCTCTCGTCTACGTTGCAGACCGTCTTGTCCTCGCAGATGTCCAGCTCCAGGTAGCCCGGGGTGGCGTTGAAGTATGCACCGGACTGGGGGCTGACCATCAGCAGGGCCACCTGGGCCTCATCGGGGGTGTCCACCAGAGTGACATTGCCCAGCATCTCGCGCAGGGCCTTGGTGGCGGCCTCGCCGGCCTCGGCGCTCTTGCCAAAGGCCTCAGCGTAGACCTTGGTGCCGTCCTTCAGGGGCAGGGTGCCGTCGTTCTTCAGCAGGACAACGGACTCGCGGTGCACGCGGGAAGCTTCCTCCCAGTCGGCCTTGGTGGCAACGACCTCGGCGGCCTTCCTGGGGTCGGCGTAGGTGTCCTCGAACATGCCCTGACGGAACAGCTCGGTCAGGGTGCGGCTGACAGCGCGGTTCAGGCTGGCATCGGTCAGCACCAGATCTTCCTTCTTGAAACCGGCGGGCACCGCGTGGGTGTCGTAGTAGTCGTTGGTGCCGCGGGCGTAGCTCTCCTCGCCCAGCTCGTTGTCCAGCAGGCCGGAGATCAGGTCCACGCCGCTCTGGGTGACAGCATAGCCGATGCGCTCGGGCTCGTCCAGCATGTCAACGCCCCAGCACATATTATGAACAATGCCGGTGTCGGAGTTGATGTAGCCCTTGAAGCCCATCTGGCCGCGCAGCAGGCCGTCGATGAACACCTTGTTGTAGGCAAAGCCGTAGGGCTGGAGCTCGATGGGGTTGCCGTTGAAGTCCTCCTGCGGAGCGCTCTTCTCGGCGCTGGGCTTGGAGTAGTAGGGCATGATGGACTCGGCATTGTGGCGGATGGCGGCGCGGAATGCCGGGATGTGGTACTTCTGCAGGGAGCCGGGGGTGGCGTAGATGTTCCACTGGCCTGCTGCATAGTGGGGGTCAAAGCCGTTCTCACGGGCACCGCCGCCGGGGAAGTGCTTCACAGTCATGGAAACACCCTCGGGGTAACGCCGTTGCTGCTGCCCTGGATGCCGGGGATCAGGTGGTCGAAGATCTCCTCGATCAGTGCGGGGTCCTCGCCAAAGGTGCCGAAGGTGCGCTGCCAACGGGGATCGGTGACGCAGTCGGCCATGTACATGTAGCCCTTCTTCAGGCCGCAGGCGTTCCACTCGCGGCGGATGGTGTCGGCGAACTTGTCGATGATGTCGATGCGTGCGGTGCCCTTGACGGCAGCAGCAATGCCCAGGGTGCCGGGATAGGTGGCAAACACGCCGGTGGCATCGTTCATGCCGAACACGACCTCGCCGTTCTCGTTGCGGCTGTTGGACATGACCTGCATGGGAACAAAGTGATCACAGGTCTCGGTCAGGTACTGCAGCTGGTTCAGGTAATCTGCCAGATCCTCGGGCGTGGGGCTCTCGCGCAGGATGACGTGGCGGTTGAAGCTCTTCTTGACCATGTCAGAGGTGCTGGGCAGGGACTGGGAGCCGAAGATGCTGTCGGAGACGTTCACGGGTGCCTCGTCCAGCAGGCCGCTTTCGTCCGCCACGGGCTTGTGGCCGTTGGCTGCCAGACGGGGGGAAGGATACTTGGGGCCCATGCGCCAGTCGGAGGTGAAGATCTGGCCGATCTTCTCGCTGGTGGTCAGAACCTTGACATAGGCCTCGGCGCGCTCAGCCGGGGTCAAGCGCCAGTCGTTGACTGCGCTGACGGTGCCGGTGCCGTCGATGTCCTTGAAATACAGGCCGTCCTGCTCGATGACCTTGCGCTCCACAGTGCTGATGGTGGGGCCGTTGGGGTTCTGATAGCGCTTTACGCGCTCGGATGCTTTCACTGCCATAGTGTTTTCTCCTTTTCTTTTGAACGCAGCGGCCCATGCCACAGAGCCGCAGATGCTATACCTATTATAATAGGCCGCCGCGCGGAACAACTAGAAAATTTTTTGGATATTTCCGCACTTTCCTTGTATTCTTTTTTTAGCGCGCGGTTGGAATACAAGTCTGTTTTGTGAAATGTGCTGTACTAGTATCTTGCAATCATGTGCAAAATGACGAACGCTGTTTTTTAAAACTGTTGATTTCGCCCAAGGAGAGTAAAATTGTCCTGTTTTCCCACAAAATTTTACTAACAGAAATTTGAGGGATAGTTCATAATGTATACATAAAAATCCCCCGGTTCGCGATGTGGCAGCCGCAGCCCACGGGGGACCGAATGAAAGGCCGGAGTGAGTGGCAGCACACCGGCCGCAGAATTGAAAGGAGAGCTTCTCTATGGCAAAGGTCAAACAGCCGCTTGAAGAAAACGGCATCCACAGAGCGAAAATGTGGGAGATCATGATGTACGCTCTGAACAACACCTCCACCAACACCTACATGGTCGTGGTCGGTTACATCAGCTACTTCCTGATCGGTATCGTCGGTCTGGCATCCGTGCTGGCCGGTTCTATTGTTACCATCATGCGTGTCTGGGACGGTGTCACCGACCCGTTCGTTGGTATGATGGTCGATAAGACCAACGGCAAGTTCGGCAAAAACCGTCCGTTCATTGTCATCGGTCAGATCATCATGTTCGCCACCACCTTCGTGATGTTCAACTTCATCCCCAAGATGGGCACTGGTGTCCGCTTTATTGCGTTCATCATCATCTACATGATCTACATCATTGGCTACACCTGCCAGTGCGTTGTCACCAAGTCTGCTCAGACCTGCCTGACCAACGATCCCAAGCAGCGCCCCATCTTCGCAATGTGCGATACTGTGTATAACATTGTTCTGATGAACATCATGTTCCCCATCATTGTCACCGATGTCCTGGTGCCCAAGTTCACCCTGACTGCCGAGGCCAACGCTGCCGAGATCGCTTCTCTGGTGGCACAGAACCCTGCTCTGGCAGGCATCGTGGAGAAGTCCGGCGGCAGCCTGTCCGCTTTCTACAACCCCGGCCTGTTCACCACCATGCAGCTGATGTTCGGCGGCCTGTCCGCTGTCTTTGCAGTCTGCGCCATCATCGCCCTGTGGCGTAAGGACAATCCGAAGTACTTCGGTCTGGGCACCACCCAGAAGGTCGGCATCAAGGATTACGTTGACACCCTGGCTCACAACCGTGCCATCCAGATGCTGGTGGTCTCCGCATCTACCGATAAGCTGTTCATGTCCACCAAGAGCAACGCTACCGTTATGATCTGCCTGTTCGGCATCATCTTCGGCAACTATGCCGCATTCTCCAGCTACTCTCAGATCACCTCTATCCCCATCTGCCTGATTTCTCTGCTGCTGATGAACAAGATCGCTCGTCAGATGGGCCAGAAGGCATCCATGCTGGTGGGTACCTGGGGCGGCATCATCGGCTCCATCGCCATCACCCTGTTCCTGTTCTTCTTCAACCCCAAGGGCGATGCTTCCAAGTTCTCTCTGCCCGCATTCCGCCTGATCCGTCCTGACACCTGGGGCACCCTGTTCACCGGCTGGACCACCACCGCTTTGATCTTCGTGCTGCTGGTCATCGCATGGTCCGGCGTGCAGGCACTGTCCTCCTCCATCGTTATCACCATGACCGCTGACTGCGCTGACTACGAGGTCTATCGTACCGGTAAGTACGTTCCCGGCCTGATGGGCACCCTGTTCAGCTTCGTGGATAAGCTGATCTCCTCTCTGGCAGCCACTCTGGTGGCCCTGTTCTACTCCGTGGCCGGCTTCAAGGACGCTCTGCCCGACACCATGACTCCGTACTCTGACGGCATCTTCTGGGCAACCATCGGCTGCTTCGTCCTGCTGCCCATCGTTGGCTGGCTGTGCAACGTTGTGGCTATGCACTTCTATCCCCTGACCAAGGAGAAGATGGCAGAGATCCAGGCTGAGATCGGCCGCATCAAGGCTGAGGCTGCTGCAAAGCAGGCTTAATGCCAACCATCTCCCTGCGGAAATTTTGAATCCGGGACAGCGCCGCTGTCCTGCATCGTAACCGGAAATGTCCTGCGGCGGGCCATCCTCTGCCGCAGGACTTTCTGATACCCTGAGACCCGGAAGGAATACCACTATGGCAGAAGAAAACAAGCTGAACCAGACCCCTGAGATCACCCCGGCCCCCGCCGCTGAGGCCCCGGAAAAGGCCCCCACCACCGGCGAGCTGCTGGGCGATGTGGAGCACTACGATGAGGAAAAGGACGATTGGAGCACCGGCTATTACGGCACCGGCAGCCGCCAGCAGGTAACGGACGATGTGTTCCACAAGCTGGAGACCGGCGAGGAGCTGACCCGGGATGACTTTATCAAGGCGGAGCTGGCGCTGCAGGATGCCAAGCTGGAAGCCGGCATCGATCTCGAAAAGGAGAAGAGCCCGGGCCTCATTGGTAAGTATCACGATTGGAAAAAGAACCGCGTAAGGCACAAGGTGAACAAAAAGAAGTACCTTCTGCTCTGCCTGTTTCTGGGCTGGTGCGGCGGCCACCGCTACTATGAAAAGCGGTATGCGCTGGCGGCCTTCTACACCCTGTTCTTCTGGAGCGTGGTGCCCTTCTTCCTCTGCGTGACCGACCTTCTCATTGCACTGCCCATGCAGGCCGATGAGAACGGCGACATCCTGATCTGACATCTTCCTCTATTCATTCATTTACCTCCTAGCGCCAGAAAGGGCCTGCGGCATTTGCCGTGGGCCCTTTCTGGTGTTTGCAGGCCCGTTCTCCGGCACAGAACATAGCGGCAGCTAACTGGCGTTGTGCTATACTAGTATATCAATTGATTGTGCAATAAGCACAATAGATTTTTTACACGTTAGTGAAATTTTTCCCATAATCGTAAGAATGACCTGTTTTACCTTAAAATATTACTAACAGATATATCAAAAAACGTTCATAATATAGACATAAAGTTCCGGACGGGCTGGTACGCAGTGGCAGCTGTAAGCCCCATGGAGAAAACGGAGAATGTTCCTGTGTGAACAAAGGAGAGAATGAAATGGCAAAAACCAGAAGTCTGCCGGATAAGTTCTATGATAAGGACTATGAGCACAACGGCATCCACCGCGTTCCCCTGTGGCGTATCGCAGGCTACGCGCTGAATAACACCGCAACCAACGTTTATCTGATGATGATGAACTACGCTACCTACTACCTGATGGGCTGGGTCGGCGTTGGCATGATGGTCGCTTCTTCCCTGACCATGATGATGCGTATGTGGGACGGTGTCACTGACCCGTTCATCGGCTTCATGGTCGATAAGACCAACGGCAAGTTCGGTAAGAACCGTCCGTTCATCGTGATCGGTCAGATCATCCTGTGCGTCACCAGCTGGGTCGCATTCCATGTGACCCACAAGCTGCCTCAGGGCGTGCGCTTCCCCTTCTATGTGGTCGTTCTGATGGTCTACTACCTGGGCTACACCTGCCAGTGTGTCGTTACCAAGTCCGCTCAGTCTTGTGTGACCAACGATCCCAAACAGCGCCCCATGTTCGCTTCGTTTCGACGGTGTGTATAACACCTTGGTGTTTGCTATCCTGGGCATCATCATTCCCCGTATCGCCAACAGCTACAACGATGTGGGCGGTTACGCATCTCTGGAGTTCTTTGACACCCTGTGGAAGATGACCGCCATCATGTCTGCGATCTTCACCACCATCGCTGTGATCTCCATCGCTCCCAAGGATCGTTCTGAGTTCTTCGGCACCGGCAAACCTGTCAAGGTCGGCCTGAAGGATTACTGGGATACCCTGAAGAACAACCGCGCCATCCAGATGCTGGTCCTGTCCGCATCTACCGATAAGCTGGGTTCTTCTGCAAAGTCCAGCGCCGTCATGGTCGCCATGTTCGCCTGCATTGCCGGTTCCAACCTGCTGCAGAGTAATGTTACCGGTCTGGTGACCATCCCCAGCACCATCGTGTGCTTCCTGTTCATCAGCTTCTTTGCTACCCGTCTGGGTCAGCGCAAGGCTATGTTGATCGGTTCTGTGGGCGGTCTGATCACCAATGGTATCCTGGCAGCTCTGTGGCTGTTCGGTGATCCTACCACCATGACCTCCAACCCCGAGACTGGTGCTCTGAACTGGGGCTACTTCCTGATCATCTATCTGGTCTTTACCATCATCACTGCTGGTTTCCAGGGTATCTCCGGTAACATCGTTATCCCCATGACCGCTGACTGCGCTGACTACGAAGTCTACCGTACCGGCAAGTACGTCCCCGGCCTGATGGGCACCCTGTTCAGCTTCGTGGATAAGATGGTCTCCTCTTTCGCTCCCATGGTCGCCGGTGTCATGTTCAGCATGTGCGGCTTCACCGACCACAACCCCGTTATGGGTGACCCTGTTACCCCGGGCCTGCGTGTGGGCGTTGTCTTCTGCGCTTACGGCATGATCATGCTGGGTCTGGTCTGCAACCTGATCGCTATGAAGTTCTATCCCCTGACCAAGGAGAAGATGGCTGAGATCCAGGATGAGGTCGCTCAGATCAAGATGAAGACCATGGCTGAGAACGCCTAATTGGTACTTGCAATTTTCTGCGGAAACCTGTAAAATCAAATAGGAAAACCGCTCGCCCTTGCGGCGGGCGGTTTTCTGCTTTTGGAACAAAATTCAGACAAGAGGTACATCGTAAATGGAAGAAAAGACACAGTGGGTAAAGGACCCGGATCATGGGATCATCTGGAACACCATCGACCACCTGTTATACTGGAGAGAACACCGTGAAAAACACTGTGTCAGCCGCAAGAAATATATGCGCCTGTGCATTCTGGGTGCGTTTGGTGCGCACCAGTTCTATGCCAAGCGCCCGGTGCTGGGCCTGCTGTATCTGGCAACCTTCTGGAGTGGTTTCTCTGCCGCTATGACCATCGTGGACTTCATCATTGCCGTGCCCATGAAACCGGACGAGGACGGCAACATCTGGCTGTAAAAAGCCCTCTGGCGGCCTGCTGGGCCGGAAAGGAAAACACCCTATGGATAATGTCATGCAGTTTCTGTTCAACACCAACCACGAGCAGCCCAGCATCCTGGTCTGGATCCTGCTGATCGTGATCGCGGTCGTGATTCCCAATTACGTCAGATATCGGATGGAGCAGAAGCACTCCAATGATTCTGTTCCCACCCAGAACCCTGCCCGTTCTGCCCCGCGCAAGAAGAAGCGCAGCAAGAAGCGCTGAACCACAGGCTGGGATCGTATGGTATGGAGCTCCGGCTGTGTCACAATAAAATGAGCCGGTTCCCCTCCCCCATGTCCCTGCGGCTGCCACCGCTCTGATATTTCATGCTCCCCCATAACCGAAAGGGCCCTGCAAATGCCGCAGGGCCCTTTTGGCTTGCCAGAGTGTGTGGAGATGAGGAAATAGATTGACGGATGATAGCAAATGTGCTATCATAAGGCTGAGGGATAAGCTGCACATAGATGAGGAACATGAATGTATACAGTCGAATTTTACGAGAACGACAGAGGCGTTTCCGAACTGTGGGACTTTTTGGAAGAGCTGCGGATAAAAAGCGCATCCAATAAGGATGCGCGAATACAGTATAAACAGATCGTGTTGTATATCCAGCTGCTGCAGGACAACGGAACACGGCTTTCCGAGAATGTGACGAAGCATCTGATGGATGGCATCTGGGAGCTGCGTCCGGGAAATAACCGGGTATTCTACTTCTGTTGGCGGGGTGATCGGTTTGTGCTGCTGCACCAATTTCGGAAGAGATCGCAAAAACACCGCGGCGTGAAATTGAACGAGCAAAAGCGGAACGTGATGATTGGCTTGCAAGAAAGGGTGAGTGAATATGAGGACCTGGAACGATTATAAGGAGCATGTGGCAGCTGCTGACCCGGAAATTGCAAAGGATATCCGGGAAGCGGAAGCAATGTCTGCAATCGTGAAAGCAATGGTAGAGCAGCGCAATGCGATGGGATTGAGCCAGCGGGAGCTGGCAGCGAGGTGCGGCATTCCGCAATCCTCGGTGGCACGGATCGAATCCTTTAAGACGATGCCCAATCTGGATACCCTGCTGAAGATCTTCCAGCAGCTGGGCTTGAAATTGACCATCTCGGCGGCCTGATTCATCTTGCCATTTGCCGCATACAAAAACCGCCCCGACGGCTGCTTTGTGCAGTGCCGGGGCGGTTCGTTCGTTTTTGGTGTTCAGATGCAGGAAGTACTTACTTCTTGATCTTGATCAGCTGTGCGTTCAGGCTCTCGATAAAGCCATCGGGCATGTTGATCATCTTAGCCATAGCCTCAGGGGTCATGCGCTTCATCATATCCCACATGCCAACGCCGGGCTTGATGTCAAAGTTGGTGGCCAGCTTGACAGCCCTGGTGGCGAGAGCCAGAGCCTCTTCGTTCTTGGAGAGATCTTCCATGCTGTCCTTGATGCTGTAATAGCCCTCGGGGAACTCCATCGGAGCCTTCAGATCCAGGCTGCCGACCTGCTTGAACCAGTTGGCAACGCCCTCCTGACGCTCGTTGAACTCAGGCAGGGTGTAGTAATCAGGCTCCTTCTCGACCTTTTCCAGCGTGATGGAATCCTTCACGTCACCGGCAACGGCCAGGATGGTGTTGAAGCCCTCTTCCAGAGCGACATTGAACTTGAACACGCGGTGTGCAGTCTGCTGGCCGACTTCCTTGCCGTTGACGTACAGCACAACGGTGTCCTGGTTGGAGTAGACCTTGATCTCGGTGGTCTCGCCTGCGCGCTGTGCATGGCGGCGGCCGGCGATGTGGACCATGGGCAGCTTGGACCAGTATGCCTGGTAGACAAAGTAGCTGTCCTTCTTGGTCTTGCGGTCAATGGTCATCAGGCCCTTGTTGTTGCGGCCTGCAACGCCGCCCTCGTGGCGGGCAGCACAGCCAAAGTCGAACATGTTCCAGCAGTGGGTAGCCCACACCCAGGGACGATCCTCGAACACCTGAGCCAGATGCTCGTGGTACAGTGCCTGATACTCCTCGGTGTAGTCCTTGCACTGGGGATCGTTGCTGTGCCAGTTGATGATGCCCTCGGTGCCGTACTCGGAGATGCCGATGCAGATGTCGGGGTGCTCGGCGTGGAACTTGTCCAGCCAGGGGCCGTTCTGCTCCATCTTGCCGCCGTACCAGCCGAAGTAGTGGTTGTAGCTCTCTACATCGGTAATGTGATGCATGGGGCCGTCAACAGGGGTGTTGGAGACGTGGGCAATGGTGGTGAGACGGGTGGGATCCAGCTCACGCACCAGCTTCTGCAGGTCGTGGTGGTTGTCCACCAGCTCCTGGCAGATGCCGCCGATGAGGATCTCGTTGGACAGGCCCCAGAACATGATGGAGGGGTGGTTGTAGTTCTGGATGATCAGTTCGGTCATCTGGTGACGGCAGTTCTGGTGAGCGGAGGGGTCCTTCTTAAAGACGCTGATGAAGGGGATCTCAGCCCAGACGGCGAAGCCCAGCTCGTCACATGCGTCGTAGAAGTCCTGGCTGTGCTGATAGTGGGCCAGACGGATGGTGTTGGCACCCAGCTCCTTGATGAGCATGGCATCCTCGTAGTGATCCTCAGCGGTCAGGGCGTTGCCCTTGTACAGACGATCCTGATGGCGAGCCACGCCGCGCAGCGGGGTGGGCACGCCGTTGATGGAGAAGCCGTCGTTCGGGGTCACAGTATAGCTGCGGACACCCACGTTGGCGTAGATCTCGTCAAAGGTCTCGTTGTTCTTCTGCAGGCGGGCGGTCACGGTGTACAGGTTGGGCTCGTCCATGCTCCACAGCTGGGCATCGGGAACGTACAGGGTGACTTTGGTGCTGTCGCAGGGGCGCACGCCGGAAGCAACTTCGTTGCCGTAGCAGTCCTCGATGCTGTACATCACGGTATAGGCCTCTTCGCCGTTGGTGACCCAGCTCTCGATCTCAAAGGTGGCACCGCCGTCCTCGGTGGGCTTGGGGGTGACCTTGATGCCGGGGCCGCCGAAGTAGTCCAGGTCAAAGTGGGTGCCGGGCACGCTGATCAGGTTCACGCCGCGGTACAGGCCGCCGTAGAAGGTGAAGTCGGCGGAAGCGGGGTACATGGAGGGGGTGTCCTCGTTGGAGACCTCGATGGTCAGCTCGTTGTCGCCCTCGTGGCACAGGTCGGTGACATCGGCACGGAAGATGGAGAAGCCGCCCTCGTGGGTGGTTGCCACCTGGCCGTTGACCTTCACGGTTGCGGCCAGAGCAGCTGCCAGCACCTCAACGTAGGTGCGGCCGCCAGCCAGAGGCTGCTTGGGCTGGGTAAAGGTGCGGGTGTAGACACCGGTGGTGCGCAGATAGCTGCCGTTGCCGTCCATGCCGTCCACAGCGTTCCAGGTGTGGGGCAGGGTGACCTGCTCGGTGGGACGCTCGCCCTTGGGGAAGGACAGGGTCCAGTTTTCGTTCAAGGAAATGATCTCTCTCATCGATACTGCTCCTTCTGGTTTTCTTCTTTGTTTCGGCGGCCTGTATGGCAGAAGAAATGCCGGAAACAGGCCGGTTGTTGATTTCAGTATAGCACATCAGAGGGGGGTAGGGTTTGTACAATCTTTTGGCAAAATAGTAATATTTTGTGAAAATCCAGACGATGATTCCACGATTTTACAATCTGGCCCTTGGAAACGACAGCACAGCATGAAAAGGCTCCCCGGAGCAGAGACGAAAAAGAGGGTGTCCGTCCCCGCAGAGGGCGGCAGCGGCTTCCGCTCATCCCTGACCAGAGGGCCTCTTTGGCGCTGTGGGTCCCTCCGGCAGAAAGTGTTGACGGAACGGCGGCTTTTTGCTATAATTATATAGCTATGAATATGGAGATGTATCGAAGTGGTCGTAACGAGAACGACTCGAAATCGTTTTGTCCTTAATCGGGCACGTGGGTTCGAATCCCACCATCTCCGCCAATAAAAGGCACCGGCTCAGGCTGGTGCCTTTTTTAGCGGCAAAGATGGTGCGGATGAGAACAGGGTCGGCGGCCCGCAGGCCGCAAGCAATCAGCCCTGCGGGCTGTTGCTTAGCCCGCGGGTTCCAATCTCTAGGAATGTCTATCGCAACAACAACGCTCTTTACTCCCTCACCCATCTTATAAATAAAACTCAAACAAACCAAGGCCGCAGCCCAGAACACCTTTCCGTGTTCCACGCTGCGGCCTTTTCGTATTTCTCAGCTTCCCAGCTGCTTCAGGATATTGGCGATCTCATCGTTGGAGTAGCCCTCCTTCAGCAGTTCGCTGCGGATGGCCGTGTCGCTCCTGCCCTGCCGGTAGAGGCGGGCGGCGCTGTAAGGTACGATGGTGCCGCCGCCGGACGACAGCACTGACCCGCTGCCCGAGCCTCCCGAACTGCCCGCACTCTTTGCCCCGGCGTTTGCCGCAGCCTGCTGGGCGCTCTGGGCTGCCTTGGACTGCTTGAGCGCCCATTCCCCCTTTGCGATATTCAGCTTTTCGCTGGTCACATTGTTGTTGAACTCCTGCTGGCGCAGGGTGTCCTGATACTGCCGCTCCGCCTGCTCGTTCTTGTACTTCTGCTGGGCAAGGCTGTCCTGCCGCTGGGTCTCCTGCATCTGCTGGTCCCACGCAGCGTCGGCACGCTCGGCCGCGTAGGCGCGGTCTTTCGCGTACATATTGTATCCGGTGTTGGCCAGCGTACCCACCAGCGAGCCGATGCCGGTGGTCCCGGTGATGGCCAGCTGCACCGCGTCGCCGATGACACCCAGAATGCTCAGCACACCATTGAACGCCTGCTTGCGCTTGGCGATGGCCTGCTGCTCCTGATTGGAATAGTAGCCGTACAGGGTGTCCAGCCGGCCCAGATAGTCCTGATAGCGGCCATAGTCCTGCTCGTAGGCAGCATTGTAGGCGCTGCCCTTCCGGTCGAGCTGACTGTAATAGTCCGACAGCTCCGCATTATACTGCGCCTGTGCGTTCTGCTCCTGCGTGTTGAGCTGGTCGATCCGGGTCACGACATCGTCGCCCTCACTGTTGTAGGTGTCCAGCGCCAGCCGGTAGAGGGACGGCAGGGCGTCGTTCAGCGCGCCCATCTGCTGCTGGTACGCCTGTTGGGCCACACTGGCCGCATAGCTGGAGCCGTAGCCGCCGGTGAGGGCTGCAGCCTGTGCGGCGGCGTCCGCGCTGGCGTTGCGGGCGTTCTGGGTGTACTGCTGGGCATACTGGCGGTAGAGCGGGTCCTGTGCATAGCTGTACTGGAAGCTGTTCCGCTCCAGCAACTGGCCGATGAGGTCTTCGATGCGGCCCTGATAGGCGCTCTCATACTTGCCCGGCCGGTTCTGCTGCCAGTTTCTCAGGTCCGCTGCTGCGTCGGTGACGCTCTGGCCGGGGGTGTACACCGCATTTGTCAGTGCATTCTCCACCTCTTTGCGGCTGTTCAGTCCCGCCGTGCTGTAGGAGGACTGGACTGCAGGCTGGGCAGTCACATCTTCCAGCAGCTGCTGTTCTTTCTTTTTCTCGGTGCTCATAAATTCTCCTTTCTCACTGGATGCTGTTCAGCC
>ENA-OQNJ01000253-OQNJ01000253.1-human-gut-metagenome-genome-assembly--contig:-NODE-253-length-14100-cov-3.220497_pt1 | contig 14100 bp, 14 predicted proteins | sample MGYA00242630_ERZ504882 | MGnify/ENA primary metagenome ERZ504882 (study PRJEB26092, sample SAMD00036408) | human gut metagenome | host: Homo sapiens | study: EMG produced TPA metagenomics assembly of... | reverse complement strand
CTGCTACTATAAGTATTAATGCTAATGACTTTTTCTGTCAATATATGACCTTGCATCCGGTACATAGGTTTTCTCCCAGATTGAGTATGCACATCCACACCCCACTAGCAAACATAGCAATATATCTTTAAAACGCCTAGCGAATTCATACAATCAGTGAAAAACATTATAATAATCCATACTATTAAAAATAGACATTAAAACTAAGTACTTTAAAAATAATTGAATCTTCTTCATGGCAAATCCCCCTTAAAATATATAACTGCATCATTGTGCTTCCATAAATAGCTTCCTTCACTTATATAGACGCAATCCACGCTTATATGCTAACAAAAACCAAGAAATTTTTCAATCCCTACTTTATCACCACCGCAATTACATAATCCTCAAGCTCACGAAACACTACCCTTTTTCATAAGCCTCCATCGTCTTATCATCCAGCTCCCCCGAAAAGCCTGTACCGACAAGCTTCATTATCGCCTCATACTGTGTCCAGTATTTTGTAAGCTCAATCTGAAATGCATCAGATTCATTCTCAAAGCCTTCGAGTCTGTCAAGCTGCTCATTTCGCATTATACGCTTTGCCACTTTGTAGCTCATGCGCTTTGTATGCTCTATGTCCACGCCAACAGGTCTGTCTGATATTGCAAGCACCACATATGGGCCGCTGTGTGCCAGATTAAAAAAACGCTGCTCTCTCATTCTTATATCCTGCTGCTATTTCCGGCTTACCATGCTCATTTCTGACAAGCTGTTCATCCGATGATATCCCCAGATATTTGAAGATCATGTATCCCGCCAAAAGCTCCTGATTTGCTGTGCCACACAACCTGTTGCTGCCTGTTTTTACACCTTTTTCTGAAATAGTTGTGTATTTATCCACATAATAGGCAGACACATGTGGAATTATCTCCTTCTGCCGGCCTGCGATGGAATCCGTTTTTTCTATAAAAATCTGACAGTTATTGTTTATTTTCCATACCATCCCAAGTCACCTTTCTATAACTCCAACCTTCCCCTGCCTTCATCAAAATACAACCAGTATTATAAATTACCCATATAATATCTGCAGCTTATGCTAATTATCCCTACGATATCTGCAGCTCATACAGCTTCCTGTATATGCCATCCTGTTCCAGAAGCTCCCTGTGCGTACCGCGCTCACATATACGTCCCTTGTGCATGACCATGATGCAGTCGGCATGTTGGATAGTGGAGAGACGGTGCGCAACCATGATTGTTGTCCTGCCGTCCATGAGCTTTTCAAGCGCCTCCTGTATGAGAATTTCTGTCTCTGTATCTATGTTGGCGGTTGCCTCGTCCATGACCAGTATGCTCGGATTGTGGGCAAGTGTCCTTGCAAAGGACAATAGCTGACGCTCTCCTGCCGAGAAGGTCGCACCACGCTCCGTAACCGGCTCGTGATATCCCTGTGGGAGCTTTTCGATAAAGTGTGAGGCATTTACATATTCTGCTGCCGCCTTCACCTGAGCATCCGTGATATCGTCATCATTCAGGCGGATATTGTACGCCACATCCCCCTCGAATATAAACACATCCTGCTGCATCTGACCGATTGCACTGCGAAGTTTCTTTTTGCTAAGCTGTCTGATATCGATGCCATCAATGTAGATATGTCCCTTTTGTATATCATAATACCTGCCTATAAGATTTAAAATGGATGATTTTCCTGCTCCGGTTGCGCCGACAAAGGCCACCTTCTCGCCCGGATTTATGACAAATGAGACATCCTTAAGCACATAGTTTTCGCCGTCATAGGCAAACCAGACATGGTCAAATTCAATTTTTCCGGTGATTTTATCCGGCTGCTTTGGATTTTCGACCTCAGGAATAAATTCATCCTCATCCATAACCGTAAATATCTTCTCTGCTGATGCAATTGATGACTGCAGTGTTGAAAACTGCTCTGCAAGCTCCTGTATCGGGTCAAAAAATGACCTGATGTAATTCGAGAAAATATACAAAGTGCCAACCGAAATAATCTCATCAAACACATTTCTGCTTCCGAACCACAGCACTATCATCAGTGACAAAATGCTCAGAATATAGATAAGCGGACGGAACACCGCATACATAAGCATCTCCCTGTAAAAAGCCTTGTAGAGCTTTGTATTTTTATCATGAAATTCCTCGAACTTGCGCTCCTGTCTGCCAAATATCTGTATAATTTTCATCCCCGAAAGATGCTCGGACAAAAAAGTATTGATGTCCGTCAGGCGCGTACGGTAAAGCCTGTAAATATTTCTGGCAATTTTCTGGCACAGCACCGTAAGCCCAATTACAAGCGGCATCAGCACAAATGATATCGCAGCAAGCCTAACATCAAGCACAAGCATAACGCCTGCAAGTCCCACTATTTTTACAATATTTCTGAAAAGCTGTACGAGAATGCCCGAATACATCTCATTGAGAGCCTCAACATCATTTGTCACACGGGTTACAAGCTTTCCAACCGGCGTGATATCAAAATACCTGCTGCCAAGAGACTGGATATGTCTGTAGAGGTCTTTTCTCATCTGAAGAATGATATTCTGGCCTGTTTTCTGCAGTATCCAGGTCTGAGCGATGTTGAATGCAAAGCTTAAGGCAAGTACAACCGCATATTTGATAGCTGTGGCAATTATTACATCATAATCCCCATTTGCTCCAAAAGTATCAATTGCATCTCCCACCAGCATCGGCCTGTAAAGGTCAAAGGCAGTCAGTCCCAGCACCAGCAGAAGGGCAAAAATCACCCAGTGGGCATACGGCTTCATGTAGGCTATGAGGCGCATTGTGGAGCTTTTTTATTCATTTCGTTTTATTTATATTTTCACTTGAATTCATACTATAATCTTCTCTGTTATTTCGTAACTATTCATCGTCAAATCTGCATAGCAACTCTTTTCAAGCACTTTAACTGCCAAGCTCACTCTCAAGTTGCTGCTTATGGCTGATATCAGCGTAAAAACCGCCAAGCTCAAGCAGCTCTTCAGGAGTGCCATACTCTGTCAGTTTTCCGTCAGAAAGCACTGCCACATGGTCAGCCTTCTGCAGTGTGGAAATCCTGTGGGCAATCACTATGGTTGTCTTGCCCTGTCTGGTTTCCATGAGGTTTTCAAGTATCTGCTCCTCTGTATCGGTATCGACAGCAGAAAGCGAATCATCCAGTATGAGGATTGCAGAATCCTTTAAAAAGTGCTCTGGCTATCGAGCTTCGCTGCTTCTGGCCTCCTGAAAGTGTCACTCCGCGCTCTCCAACCATGGTCTTGTACTCATCCGGAAAGCCCATGATATTATCGTGTATACACGCGTCCTTTGCAGCCTGTTTTACCGCATCAAGAATTGCCGGGTTGTCGGCAATCCTGTCCTCAAGACCAAATGCTATATTCTCCTCGAGTGTGTCGGAAAACAGGAAATTCTCCTGTGGCACATATGAGATATCACGGTGTAAAACCGCCAGCGGATAGTCTGTTATCGGACGGCCATCCAAAAGTATCATGCCGTTTTCACAGTCATAGACTCTAAGCAAAAGGTCGGCAAGTGATGATTTTCCGCTTCCGGTACGTCCTAAGATACCAAGCATCTCGCCCTGCTTCACATGTATGCTCACATCTGAAAGCACCGGCTTGGTGCCGTCAGGATATGTGAAGCTGAGGTGGCTAAGCTGTATATCACCATGTATTTGTATTTTATCATAAATACCCTCAGCTAAATTATCTGTATTGCTGCCTGCCATGCCATCATTTTCTGTTACATTTTCCGGTGGCACCATATCGACAATATCAGGCTTTTCCTCGAAAATAGTCCGGATTCTGCCCCATGCCGCAGCCGCCTGTGAAAATGTGTTGATACAGTCGCCTGCCGCAATCATAGGCCACACAAGCATATCGATGTATGAGTTGAATGCCACGAACTGACCTATCGAAACCTGTCCGTCAAGCACCATCCTGCCACCTGCAAGGAGTGTCACTATCACGCTTATTCCGATTACAGCATCCAGCGTCGGGCCAAAGACAGCGCGAAGCTTTACCACGGCAAGATTTTTCTCCCTGCTGTTCTCGCAAGCCTTCTCAAACTGCTTAAAGTCCTCTTCCTCCTGCGCAAATGCCTTGACCACGCGGATACCGGCAATGCTCTCCTGCACCTTGTCAGAAAGATAGGAGAAAGCATCCTGCCTTTTCACCTGACGTTTCTTTGACTCTATTCCATAAAAATAGCAGCCGATTGCAATAAAAATAAGTGGAATAAAAGCAAATAATGTCAGCTTAAAATCCACGTATACTACCATTTTGACAAGCACCATCACCGTCATGATTACCGCGTCAAACACGGTGATGACAGCCATTCCGGTTCCCATCCTGACAGCCTGTAAATCGTTAGTGAAATATGCCATAAGATCTCCTGTCTTGTGGCTGTTATAATAGCGCGCTGAGAGTGTCTCCATATGTGAAAACATATCATCGCGCAGTCTGTATTCTATTCCTCTTGATGCTCCTATGATGAAATATCTCCATCCAAAGCGCCCCGCCATGATTATCAGACCTGTTATCAATATCTTAAATATAATGCCGCCCACGCCCGCCATATCAAGCTTTCCTGCAGTGATTCCGTCGATTATCTCCCCAATAAACTGCGGAATGTACAGATTTGCAAGGTCTACTGCAAGAAGCACAAAAATGCCTATCGCATAGTGCCATTTGTATGCAAGCAGATATGGGCGCAGCGAGTATTTTTTATCGTTCATGTTATTCCTCCGTATTTTAAATGCCATTGTATGGCAAGCATGCGGCCATATGCTCTCTAGGAGCTAACGCTACGCTGTTAAGAGGCTGTACGAATTATGCTCATAGTTTTTCTATGCTCGACGAAACCAGCTTTTATGTGCCGTCCATGGCACATAACGCCTTGCCCCGGCGTCCATGCCGGTGCATTTCTGGTTACCAAGGCATAATTCTACAGACTCTAAACAGCTTCGCTAGTCGCTCTACGAGAGCATATGGCCGCCTTCCTGGCTAACCACGCTACATTCTCTATCTACCTCCACAAGTCTGCTACGAAATACGTGAGTGCCGCCCATGTATACACAGAATAGTACATGCCATGCTCGTCCACTCCATCCTCAAGTATCTTCTTCGCCTGCGCCTTAGTCAGAAGGTCGAATCCGTCAAATAGCTCGCCGCCCACTGCTCCTTCCTGCGACATTCCATTAAGGCTATCGCGGTTAAGTACAATCTTTACAAGGGCGTTGCTTTCATCTGTCATGCCCGGTGTGCTGAAAAGACATGGATTGATTACAGAAACCGTGTCTTTTTCTGTCACTTTAAGGCCGGTCTCCTCATGAAGCTCACGCATGGCGGTTTTTATAAGTGGCGCTGTATTATCATTGTGCCCGGTGCAATCCTCCGGATCAATAAGCCCTGCCGGTACGCTGAGCAGGTACTGACCTATCGGATATCGGAACTCGCGGTTCATTAACAGACATGGCTCATGACCTGATTTCTCGTCATCACCTGACGGATTCCATATCACCACGCAGCTCACCGCATCCGGAAGCATTTTCTTGAACTCTTCTGTAGATTTAGCGGCTACAAGGTCTTCTTCATCTCTCCTTGTGGCATTATAATAATGCCTGTCCTCCCTGTACTGAAGGTCAAACACCTTTATAAATTTTGATTCAAATAAGCTTTTTATTTTCATAAATTTTTGTCTCTTTTCATTAAACCTTTAATGTGCTCAGATACTCCTTCTGCTGTGGCGTGATGCGATAGCTCTCACGCGCCTTTTGTATCGCCTTGTTGTGACTCCAGCTATCCATAAGCCTTTCCTGCAGTATCGGCAGCACTGTATCATACTGCTTTGCAAGTGCCGTAGCGATATACCACGCCTTCATCATGTTTACATAATACTCCTTGGAACGGATTTTTGCCACATCTAAAGCATATTTTATATCAAAATCCTCATCGAGATATAGGCGCATCAAAGTGCCAATGCCATACCTGACGGTGTAGGGCTTATCCGAATCCAGCCACTCATATACATGCAAAAGAAGCTCATTTTTGTGCTTTTTGAACACAGCCGGCACACCACTGTCGCAGGTCGCCCAGTTGTCTATGTATGGCAGGAATGCTTCCAGATAAGCCAATGCCGTATCATAATCCTTCATCTGCATAATCAGAAACATATGCAGGTTATTTTCCTCATAGTAGTAATGTGGCAGAGTATTTAGAAACTTTTCCACATTGTCACAGTCATTTTCTTTTATCGTATTACAGACCCGTTTCTCTTTTTGAACCGACAAAAAGAGCCTGCTGCCATGAGCAAGCTCCTTTGCGTACTTTCTAAGCACCGGGACTCTTATTCCTATTATGCGTTCTTTTTCAATATTGGGCATAAGCCTCGCATGAAATTCCCTGTAATTTTTATCCTGTAGCGCAAACAGATTCTCTAATTCTGCCAACAAATCTTTCCCTCCGTAATAACAGGATATCTGATAAGCAGCTTCTCATCAAGATTCTCCCTGTTCATGTCTACCGCTGTGATCTGGCTATTGTCATATGTGGTGTAATAGTAGATTCCCTTGTCGCAGTTGCAGCATGAGGTATAGAGCGTAATCTCATATTTGCCCTCTGTCACCTCGCACAGACCTCTCTGCTGGTCTACCGAGCCTAATATGTGGAAGAACTGGCTCACACTTGCATTCTCACTGTCATCCGATTTGGAGTTTTGCTTTGTGAATGCCACACGTACAAAGCGTGACTGCGATGATAAATCTCCCGGCAGTCCCAGGCCTCCCATTCCGCGGCTGTATGCACTAAGCTCCACTCCCGGTGCAAATGTATTTTCAGGCTGCTTTGTGGATAAGCCTCTATAATTATTGAGTGCTGCCATCTGATATGGGAATGGCGGATTGTTTGTGAGCACACCTACCGGATTGTCGTAAACATGCATACCGTCTGCCATCGACTCCACCACAATGCACTCATTTTTGTCGGCTATAATCCAGTGAAGCTGTGCAACCGGAAGCTGACTGCTAAATGGTGTATCTACCAGTAAAATACGATTTAATTTTTCCTTTGCATCCGCTACCGTAGCGCATAGTGACAGTATCCACGGTATAAACTCAAACTGTGCCACCTTTGTCTTTGCAATGCCGCATGTGCCATTCTTGCATGAGCTGTTTTCGTCTGCTGCCGCATACGCTGCATTTCCCACGAAATTCAGTCCTGCCATACCGAGCCCCTTTTCATTTATAGCATCATAGTAAAGAGGATAGTCACCTGCCACATGTGCCATTCCAATGATTGCATAATGGTTTTCAAGCTTTCCCGAATGCCTGAAATCAAACACATAGTTTCGCGGCGTTACCGCAATCTCATCTCCATATGAAAATTCGTAATCGAGTGTTCTTCCAAAATAGAAATCCTTTGTTTTATAAGCTGCTGCTGTACACATAATTATGACCTCCTTGTTATGCTGCCATACTTAAACAGTATCTCTTAAATTGTAGAGTACTATACATCATATTTGCAATTATTTCAAGCAACACACCCCTAAAGTATTTGAACAAAAAGCAACAGCCGGTCTGATATCCGGCTGCTGCCTTAATAAGTGCTGTGCTATTCCTGTATTATGCCTGTTTATTGTCCTGCTCATTATCAAGTGCGATAAGCTTTGCAATGATTTCCTCGCATATCTGTGTAACATTCTTGCCATCTGTAGCAACTGTTACATCTGCCACTGCCTCATAGCGCTCCTTTCGCTTTTCCATAAGGCCGCTGATATACTCAACATTCATGTTGCCGTTTAGTATCGGGCGCTCGTCACTATCCTTTACTCGCTCGTAGATAGTCTCAGGCTTTGCTGTAAGAAGAACTACACGGCCGTTTTTCTCATATGATCTGCGTTTTCCTCTCTCATGACAACACCACCACCGCAGGAAACCGATAGTCTGCTTTCTCTTCTGAAGCTCTATAAGTGTGTTGCTCTCTAAGTTTCTGAAATATGCCTCACCGAACTCATCAAATATTTCTGAGATTGACATGCCACGATTCTCAACAATCATCTGATCCATCTCGACACGGTCCATCTCGAGCTTATCCTTTAATTCTCCTGCTACAGTGCTTTTTCCTGCACCCATGAAACCGATCAGGAATATATTGTAATCGAAAAGGCTCTTTGCCTGGATACGACGGCTGTTCTTCATGATATACTTGAAAATATCAAGTATCTCTTCCTCAAATTCATTGTCGCCAAGCTTTTCCGCAAGTGCATCTGTCTGCTTTTTCTCCTGCTCCGGCTGTAAGATTGGGATTCCTGTTGCCTTCTTATATGATATAATCTCCTGAATGTGTGACATTCTGACCGCAAGCTGCTTAATTATTATATCGTCACATTCCCCAATCTTTGCGCGGATTTCCTCGATTTTGTCCATGGTGTGTCTCCTTACTTATGTGTGGTTTTCATATTGGATTTAGGTATTTAAGCGAAATATCGTCAAATTATAATCATTATAACTTCATGTTATAGTATTTCGCATTTTTGATAACCACAAATTTCTTAGTCATAGTATAACAAGACTTTACCAATTTATCAAGCAAAATATTTTAAATGCTTTAAAGTGTTATTGTGTCAGATATGCATCCACAATATCAGACGACACATTTTTCTCAATCGATTCATATATCGGCTGACACTCCTTGCGAATCTGCTCATGCACTTCATCGCTTAAGGTGATGATTTGTGTGCCATTGTCCTCGATAGTCTTTATCTTTGAGGCAATCCGCTCGTCAGACTGCTCTCTGGCGTACTGTTTCGCTGTCTCGGCTGCCTCACGGATAATCTGCTGCTGCTCATCTGTCAGTCCTTTCATGAACTCCTCGCTTACTATAAGCGATATCAGATGTGGCAGATGATTTGTCTCCACTACATAATCCTGCTGCTCGTAGAGCTTATTGGATACGATTACCTCATATGGATTTTCCTGCGCATCTATGGTGCCCTGCTGTAAACCGATATACACCTCCGAGAAAGTCATAGGTGTCGGGCTTGCTCCGAGCGCCTTCCAGTATGCCATATGATAAGAGTTTTCCATGGTACGGATTTTCTGACCCTTAAAATCAGCAAGGCTTTCTATCTTTTTGTTTGTTGTCATGACACGGAAGCCCTGGTCTGCATATCCCAAAAGCTCGTAGCCGCCGTCATTGTAGACCTGCTGCATGAGCTTCATAAACTTTGGATTGTCCACATGCTCACGCACCTCATCAATGCTGTCAAAGAGTGCCGGCATATCAAATACTGCAGTATCCTTCATGAAAGTTACCTGCGGCGCAGTGTTCTGCACTACAAAAGGTATATCTCCATCCTTGCATGACTCGAGAAGCTCTCTGTCTCCGCCCAGTACACTGTTTGGATACACACTGATTTTCATTTTGCCATCGCTTAATCTGTCCACTTCATCGGCAAATTTCTCTGCATATATCTGTGTCACGGTGTCCTCAGGACTTGAGCTGCCGAGAGGCCATGCGTAGCGCTGTACCCCGACATCCTTAGCTGCGTCCTGCGAGCCTTCACCAGCAGAGCCACCGCACGCGGCAAGTCCTGCTGTAAGCGAAAGTATCATCATGACGGCTGCTGCTCTTCGCCACAATCTATATTTGCTATACGATTTACGCGGTTTACTATATTTACCAGCGTTTTTTACATTAAAAACAAGCCAAATCTACTCATATTTTTCTCCAATTACAACTGTGTGCCTAAATGTCCTACAATCATCATTAAATCTGCTTATACCTGTTATTACATATTTCTGTACCGAATAGTTACTATTTCTCTATAATAAGCACAGACTGATTGCCGGAATAAATGTAAGCAGCAAAAGTGCCAGCAGGAAATATCCTATCATAGGCGCCGCCTTCTTTGCTATCCGCATGACCGGAACATCCGTCAGTGAGCTTGCCACAAACAGGTTTACTCCTATAGGCGGTGTGACAAATCCGATTGCAAGGTTTACGATCATGACCACACCAAAGTGGATCGGGTTCATTCCGATGCTCTGCACGATAGGAAGCAGGATTGGGCTTAAAATAAGGATAGCCGGTGTGGTATCCATGACCATTCCAACAATGAGCAGGAAAATGTTTATCACGATAAGAAGCACTATCTCATTTGTAAAATGTGCGAGTATCCATGCGCTGACTGTCTGTGGCACCTGCATGAGTGTGAGCACGCGTGAAAACGCAGTCGATGCGGCAAGTATAAACAATATAGGTGCGTATGTCTTCATCGCCTCCACCATGATGCCCCATATCTCTTTTACCTTTATGGATTTGTAAATAAAAAGACTTACAAAAAGCGCATAAAATACTGAAATCACCGCAGCCTCTGTAGGCGAAGCTATACCGGCGTAAATGCATCCAAGTACTATAACCGGGCTCAAAAGTGCCCATATACTGTCCTTCAATATGCTAAAAAGCCCCTTGCTTCTAAGCTCAGAAACCTTTGCATTTATCTTTTCCTTGTCCTCTCCATAGCGCTTGCAGTGATAATATGCATAAAACATAAGAAGCGCTCCTATCAAAAGTCCCGGAGTGATTCCTGCAAGAAAGAGATCACTGACCGACTCACCGGTTGCCATCGCATACATGATAAAAGGTATGCTTGGCGGTATGATGACTCCGAGTCCTCCCGCAACCGCAACAATTGCCGTTGAAAAATCCTTTTTGTAGCCCAGCTCCATAAGAAGCGGAATGGTCATACTTCCGACAGCCGCAACAGTTGCAGGCGCAGAGCCGGAAATCGCTCCATAGAACAAGCAGGTGATGATAACCGCACATGGGATTCCTGCGGTTCTTTTTCCTATAAAATACACAAAAACATCAAACAATTTTTGTGAGATTTTGCCGTGTGCCATGACGATTCCCGCAAGCACAAACATAGGCACCGCTAAAAGCGGGAAGCTGTCTATACCACCGAGCATAGAGCGGATAACATAGCTGGCACTGGCTGTAAAAGATGAGTCAAACGCGCCCGGCAGCACTGCCACTATTCCCAGGGAAATAGATACCGGAATAGCAATGACCAGACATATCACAAATAATATAAAAACTACTGCTGCTGACATCTATTTCTCCTTTCTCTTTTCAGCTTTACTATGAATTGCTTCAATATCCTCCACAAGCTCTTTCTCGCGGTAAGTATCTTCGACAACGGCTTCCTCTATAACCGAGGCAATACTGCCCTCCTCAAGAGGCTTTTCATCTTTTTTCAGGACAATTTTCCACTCGCCAAACCATCTCTGCGCGATGCGGAAGGCTGTGATTATAAAGCATACAAACGGTGCAGCCTGCACATAGTACATAGGGATACCGCAGGCAGGACTTACCTGACCGCTTTCTATTGTATTTTTCAGATATATGAATGAATACGGTATCAGATATACGAAAAACACAAACTCAACTGTCAGATTTAATACCTTCCAGATTGATTTTCCTCTTCGTGGTAAAAAGCTGTATAAACTGGTCTATCTTTATGGATATGCATTTACGTGTACAAAGGCTGACACTCAAAAATGCCGACCAGATAAACAGGTATCTTGTGATTTCCTCAGACCATGAAAGCGACATGCCAAGAATATATCTTGAAAACACCTGAATACCCATGATAAGAGTCATCGCAATCAGGAAAATGACCATTAAAAATTCTTCAAGATATTCATCCAGATAATGTAAAATTTTCTTCATGTAATATACCCTTCCTTCGGAAATATGTTTTATTCTAGCAAACTATTTACGATTTTTCTACTTATATATGCCAAAATTCTTTGATCTTTCGTAACTGTTCAGTACCTTCACAGTTGCGAGCCGCAAGCGCATTATAATCTCACAACTAGTATTCTTTATTTTTAATATATTATGATATGAGGGTCAAAAGGTATTTTGCCCCTCATATCATAATATAATTGCGTAAAACTCAAATTAATTTTCCTACAAGAAAATATCTGTTTTATACCACCCTGCCAAGCCTTGTAAAACTCAGCTTTGGCAGGGAAATAATAAATAATTTAAGATTAGTAGAGAATCATTGCTACAATTACTGCTGCGATTGAACCTACCATAGGAGCAAGAACAGATGTAACGAATACATACCAGTAACTCTCTGCAAGTGATAGCTTCATCCAGCGAAGCTGTGCAACCATACCTCCGGCATTTGGAAGAGTATTCATACCTGTTGCACATGCAGGTGCAAGTCTGTGAAGTGCTCCGGCACTTGCGCCTTTCGCAAGAAGTCCATCTGAAAGATGCTCGAAGAACATTGCAATAGCTGATGTTCCACTTCCGAGGATACCTGCAAGTACGTTTAATCCGATAAACTCTGTAATATAAGGATTCATCTTGATTCCCATTACGAAATCGATGATTGACTGGAATCCCGGGCATGCCTGAAGTACACCGGAGAATCCAAGGATTGCTGCTGCCATAACTGTTGCACCAATACCATTATTTACACCTTTTTCAAGGATTTTTGTAACTGCACCGACCTGCTTGTGGCAAAGTACTACGATTGCTACAGAACCAACAAACATACTAAGCACTACTACTGCGTTTGTGTTCATATCTGTAAGATTAGAAAGTAAAAGTACAAGTGCTACTACAAGTATAAATGGGATAAGTGCTACAAAGAAATTAGGGAGGTCATCTCTTGTAGGAGTGATCTTTACAGGCTGTGACTCATCAATAGCTGTTCCCTCTTTGATTGCTGCTTTTTTTGCTGCGTGAACCATGTAAAAATATCCAACACCAAACGATACAAGGAATGCTACCCAGCCAAGGATTGGAGCAGATCCCATTGATGTACCGAGATACTGTGCCGGCATAATGTTTGTGATGTTGATTGCGAATGGAATCATTGCAGAACATGTAGCTCCGATAAAGATAATTCCAGGAATCATTCTGTATGGATATCCTGCCTGTTTCATCATGATTGCCGCGATAGGAGCAAGTACGAAAAGTACTACGAATCCGGATACACCTACGTATACGAAAACAGTTGTGATGAGTGCGATTGAAAGAATAACTCTTTTAGCACCCATTTTCTCAGTGATAACATTTGCGATTGACTCGGCACATCCTGATGCAGCCATAAGCTCACCAAATACGGCACCGATTACAAGTACAAATACATTGTTCTGAATGAATCCAACATAGCCTGTTGCGTATAATGTGAGTGAATCCCGACCAGTTCATCCAGCTTGTTAAAATAATGATAAATGATACAAGGATTGTCGATGTAAATACATCAAGACCTTTCCATATTGCGATTACAAAGATTACCGCTGCTGCAAGTAATCCTATTACAGATATTGCTGTTGACATTTTTTCTATTCCTCTCCAACGATTTTGATTTTTCCAAGTGGCTTACGATATGGATTTTTCCCATCGAAAAACTGCTTGTCTAAGAAATCGATACATTTTTCTATATTGGCATCTGCCTTTATTACCTGTGAACCGTGTGGTTCGTTATCAAAAAGCTCAAGCTCTACGCGATCCTCTCCACATACGGCTTTGACTTTTTCATACATATAAGAAGACTGGTGATAATCTATAACAAGATCATTTGTACCGTGCTGAAGCAGCATTGGTGGACAGTCCTCTTTGACATGACTTATAGGACTTACCTTTGCAGTGCGGTCAGGATATAAAAGCGGATTGTATCCTAAAAGAGCTGTAAACATTGAGTCGTTGCCCTTTCCATCGTTTGGCATCATGCCTTTTCCTGCACCCGTTTTGTTCCTAATATCTGCAATATCAGTTCCAAACTGCTCTGCAGAGCAAAGCTCACTTATTGTGTACCATGCGATTGCGCAGTTTATTTTTTGATGAAGCCTTTACTCCAACGTTTAAATCATCCATATCCTCTTCATCGCCTGTTACTGCAAGAAGCTGTGTAACAGTTCCTCCTGCTGAGTTGCCCCATACTGCGAATCTGTCAGGATCAAGATTTAACTCTTTTGCATTTGCACGTAAATAGCGGATTGCAGCTTTTCCATCGATAAGCTGTGCCGGCCATTTTGCTTCGTGGTAGAGTCTGTACTCTACTGTT
>ENA-OQNJ01000252-OQNJ01000252.1-human-gut-metagenome-genome-assembly--contig:-NODE-252-length-14158-cov-3.540731_pt1 | contig 14158 bp, 9 predicted proteins | sample MGYA00242630_ERZ504882 | MGnify/ENA primary metagenome ERZ504882 (study PRJEB26092, sample SAMD00036408) | human gut metagenome | host: Homo sapiens | study: EMG produced TPA metagenomics assembly of... | reverse complement strand
AAAGATTTGATGGCGTACATGCCATATCTGACATGGTCACCCTCTGCGGTAAACTCGCCCTGTCCACAGTTGATATCCGGCGGAAGCACCTTAATACCCGATATCACGACAGCTGTAAAGATACTGCGCCGCCTTGGCTGAATTGTCTATAACAGAAGTCATGAGCGCTGCCATAAATTCGACCGGATAGTAATTTTTGAGCCATGCAGTCTGAACACTGATTTTCGCATACGCGGCCGCATGTGATTTGTTGAACGCATACTTAGCAAAATCAACCATCGAATCGTATATGCTGTTGGCAGCCTTTTCATCTATGCCGTTTGCCACACAGCCCTTTATACCGCGCTCCTCGTCTCCGTACACAAAGCTCTGGCGCTCTGCGTCAATGACATACTGCTTCTTCTTACTCATAGCACGGCGGATGTTGTCCGCCTGACCCATTGTATAGCCTGCGAGCTTCTGCACTATCTGCATGACCTGTTCCTGGTATACTATACAGCCGTAGGTCGGCTCTAAAATACTCTCAAGCTCAGGTGTCACATAGCTTATCTCCTTTGGATTGTTCTTGCCCTTTATATAGTTGGGAATGAAATCCATAGGACCCGGACGGTAGAGCGAAATACCGGCCACGATGTCCTCAAAGCTCTGTGGACTTAGTTCCTTCATGAAGCTTTGCATACCGGCAGACTCCAGCTGAAATACCCCTTCCGTCTTTCCTGTTCCAATAAAGTCAAGTGTGCCCTTATCATTGAAATCAATATGGTCGATATCCACATCAATGCCCCTTGATTCCTTGATATTCTTCACAGAATCCTTTAGCACCGTGAGTGTACGAAGCCCCAGAAAATCCATCTTTAAAAGTCCAAGCTCCTCGAGCTGTACCATGTTGTACTCTGCGGTAGGGCTTCCGTCGTTTGCCCTTCCAAGAGGCACATAATCGCTCGCCACACCCGGATAGATTACCACACCTGCTGCATGCACGGACGTGTGGTTTGGCAGTCCCTCAAGCCTTTTTGCCATATCTATCATTTCATGCACTCTCGCATCACTGTCGTAAATGCCCTTAAACTCCGGGTTCATCTGAAGAGCCTTGTCAATCGTGATATTAAGCTCCTGAGGCACCATCTTTGCAAGCCTGTCAGTCTCTGCATATGGGAAATCCAGCGCCTTTCCGACTGATTTTATGACACCTCTTGCCGCCATCGTACCAAAGGTGACTATCTGTGTTACAGAATCGTGTCCGTACTTCTGCTGAACATACTCTATGGCGCGATATCTCTCCGCATACTCGAAATCCACATCGATATCAGGCATGGAAACTCGCTCAGGGTTAAGAAATCTTTCAAAAAGCAGATTGTATTTAACCGGATCAATATCCGTGATTCCGGTACAATAGCACACCCTGCTTCCCGCCGCTGAGCCTCGTCCCGGGCCTACCCAGCAGTCGTGCGTGCGGCACCAGTTGATATAATCCCACACGATAAGGATATACTCTATAAAGCCCATGGTCTTTATGATACCAAGCTCATAGTCCATATCTGCATGTATCTTTTTAAGCTCATCAGCACTGTACTCACCACAGCCTATGTATTTCTCCCTAAAGCCCTTCTCGCAAAGCTCTGTAAGGAAGGCTTCGGCACTATCATAGCCCTCTGGCACCTCATATTTTGGAATCTTGTAATTGCCAAACTCAAGCGTCACATTGCATCTGTCGGCAATTTTCTGCGTATTCTCAATAGCCTCTGTGGCATATGGGAAAAGCGCTCTCATCTGCTCTTCGCTCTTTACGAAAAACTGTCCGCCATCATAGCGCATCCTGTCCTCGTCAGACACCTTTTTCCCGGTCTGGATGCACAAAAGCACATCATGTGCCTCCGCATCGGACTCGTAGGTGTAGTGCACATCATTAGTACACACTAACCCTATTTCAAGCTCCTTGCTCATCCTAAGAAGCTGCTGATTCACAAGCTTCTGGTCATCAATGCCATGGTCCTGCAGCTCAAGGAAGAAGTTGTCTTTTCCAAAGCAGTCCTGATACTTCCTTGCAATCTCCTTCGCCTCGTCATAAAAGCCTCTTACGATGTATCTGGGGATTTCTCCTGCCAGACAGGCAGACAGGCATATAAGCCCCTCGTGATATTTCTCAAGCGTCTCAAAATCCACTCTCGGCCTGTAATAATAGCCCTCTGTGAACCCTATTGACACTATCTTCATGAGATTGGCATAGCCTGTATTATTTTCAGCAAGCAGAATCAGATGATAATACCTGTCATCACCGTGGCTTGTCTCCCTGTCAAAGCGCGAATTTGGTGCCACATATACCTCGCAGCCTATGATCGGATTGATATCATTTGCCTTTGCCGTCTTGTAAAACTCCACCACACCGTACATATTGCCATGGTCTGTGATTGCGGCAGAGTTCATGCCAAGCTCCTTGACGCGCTTTACATATTCTTTTATCTTGTTTGACCCATCGAGCAGGCTGTACTCGGTATGGGTGTGAAGATGACAAAATGACATTTGGATTCCTCTTTCTTTATTTTTGTATCAGCGCCCGCCCTTCATTGGTTGTGCCACCCAATGAAGGGCGGGCGGCTATCTCCTCAAGTTTATCAGCTTCCCAGCTCTATGTGTATAAACACCGCAAGCGAATTGGGCTCCTGCATATATGTGATAGTACCGCCTCTTGCTGTCGGAATCAGATATTTGTAGTCACCCTTATCGAAAAGACTGTGACATGCAGTATCATAGGTTTCTCTGTCCGAAAACTTGAACGTGATATAGTTAGATGACGTTGTCATGCCCTGTAAGACTTTAAGGTCATAGGATGTAAAATACAGCCCATTCCTGTAATAATAGTCATCCTCCACTGACGCTTCCTGCGGCAGCATATCCTCATTGTCCAATGTACGTGTAAGCTTTACCACATCAAGCGGCACTCCGAACCAGCTGTATGATATGCCCTTTCCCAGATAATCACCATCACCGTAGGTACAGTCCACTGCACACCACGCACCGTCCAGATATACCATATTCCAGGCGTGGTTTGCATCAGATGTGGTGCCTGTCACAATAAGTGAGCTGATACCGGCCCGGTCACACAGATACTTAAACATCATCGCATAGCCCTGACAGACTGTCCTTCCAAGCACTGCTGAGTACATATCCTGGTTGTGAGGAGAATTTTCCTCATACTCGGCATGCTCTATCACATATTCATAGAAATGCACAGCCTTGTCATAATCCGATGCACCTTCATCGATACCTGCCATACAGGCTGACACATAGCCTGAAATCGTACTTATTGCGTTGTCGATATCAGACTCAGACATATTGTATACAGGTGAAAAAATGATGCTGTTTCTCACAGTATACTGACTCTTTTCTATGTAGAAAAACTGTGGATTGTCCAGCAGCACAAACTGCTGTATACGGCTTACGTTGTCAGTGTCTGTAGTATTTAACGAAATTCCATCCATGCGCTTTTGCATCATCGCATAAATCTGCCTGTAAATAAGCTTGTCATCATCTGACAGCTTCTCGTAGTAGTAGTGATATTCCCCTGTAAATACTGACTCATCGTACTCTGTCTGTTCGCCGTTTAAATAGTCTGTTGTGGTCTGCATTTGCCCCTTTACTGCCCTGTGTATAGCTGTAGGAAAATCAGCTATAGCACCTGTAAACCCTCCTGCCTTTAAGCATTTTGCAGCGAACATAAAGCAACAGGCAGCAAACACAAGTGCCGGTATGATTTTTAAAAGCTTTTTCATCTATTCCCCCAGTTTTAATCGTTGTCTGTCACTCTGTTAGGTGTGAACAGCAGCCATAGCAAGCCTGCATATCAGGTACAGTACAAAAAGATGCACCGGGTAAAAGGCGTAAAAGACATATTTTAGTGAAATGCCTCGTTTTTCCATTGTAATAGCGAAGCGGTATAAGCATAAACAGTGCAAAAAACTCTATGGTACCTGAGAAAAGTCCAAGCAGTATGACTGCCACGGCAAATGCAACATCTCGGTTTGAAGAAAGCAGGTACATCATAACAATGCACCCTACACCCGCCGCACCATAATCACAGCAAAGCACAAACTCTGCAATAATCATCATAACAAGCACTACTGATACCATTACTATACACCTGATCAGTGTGACAAAAAACCACTTGACTGCAGAGGATGCCTTTTCTATTTTATCGACCGACTTAAGCCAATCAAGCACTGTGATGGCAAGCAAGCCTAAAAGCAGTGTAAAAAACACATTGTTGCTCTTAAATTCGAGCACTGTATTGTTTATTGCAAGGTCAAACGGTATCTCAGAGATAAGCGCGAATATAAACATCCTCGCAGCATATTTTTCCCTGCTGTGTGTATATTTGAAGCCCTCCACAAGCAGGAAGCAGAAAACAGGAAAGGCCATGCGCCCTATAGAACGCATGACCCAGTAGATATCAATAAGCGTTTGTCCACCTATCCCGTTATTTATCATCTGAAGAATAACCGTTGCCGCAGTATGGTCTATGAGCATGGTAAAAATGGCTATAAGCTTAAGCGTGCTTCCACTGATACCAGACTTTGCGATAACTTTTTCCAAAATCCTATACTCCTGCCATATTTACGGTAATTCTGTCAAGATGCCAGATATCGTCCACATATTCCTGGATTGTTCTGTCTGAAGAGAACTTTCCTACATGTGCGATATTGAGCAGTGCACTCTTTCTCCATGCGCTCTTGTTCTTGTAATAATCATTAATCTTCTGCTGTGCATTTGCATATGAGCGGAAGTCTGCGAGGATAAAGTAGCGGTCAGCCACCTGTCCCTGCTGCGGATTGAGCAGTGAGTTGTAAAGCTCCCTGAAAAGCTCATGGTCATTTGGTGAATATGTGCCGTCTACAAGCTGGTTTACTACCTTTCTTAGCTCGGCATCGTTATTATATACATCAACAGGATTGTAGTCATGTCTGTTCTCGTGTGAGATGACCTCATCAGAGCTCATTCCAAAGATAAACATATTGTCAGCCCCTACCTCATCGAACATCTCGACATTGGCACCATCCATAGTTCCGATAGTGAGCGCTCCATTGAGCATAAACTTCATGTTTCCTGTTCCGGATGCCTCCTTGCTCGCTGTGGAAATCTGCTCGCTGACATCTGCTGCCGCAAAAATAATCTCGGCATTGGATACCTTGTAATCCTCGATAAATACTACCTTGAGCTTGCCGCCAATAGAAGCATCGTTATTTATCACATCAGCCACACTGTTGATGAGCTTTATTGTTTTCTTTGCATTTCTGTAGCCTGCTGCTGCCTTTGCTCCAAAAATGAATGTTCTAGGATAAAAATCCATAGACGGATTTTCCTTAATCTTGTTGTACAGATACATCACATGAAGGATGTTCATGAGCTGTCTCTTGTACTCGTGAAGTCTCTTAACCTGCACATCAAAGATAGAATCCGGATTTACATCAATACCATTGTGCTCCTTGATATACTTTGCTAAACGCACCTTGTTTGCTCTCTTAATCTCAGCAAACTCCTGCTGTGCAACAGGGCTGTCCGCATAAGCCTTGAGCTTTGAAAGCATTGTAAGATCTGTAATCCAGCCGGCTCCTACCTTTTTTGTTGCCCAGTCTGCAAGGAGTGGATTTGCATGGGCTAAGAATCTACGCTGTGTGATTCCGTTTGTCTTGTTATTGAACTTCTCAGGGAACATCTCATAGAAATCATGAAGCTCCTGATTCTTAAGTATCTCTGTGTGAAGCTTTGCAACACCGTTTACAGAATAGCCTGCAACGATAGCCATATTTGCCATCTTGACCTGTCCGTCATAGAGGATAGCCATCTTTCTTACCTTGTCCTCATTGCCAGGATATCTCTCATTAATCTGCATCACAAATCTTCTGTTTATCTCGTCAACAATCTGGTATACACGAGGAAGCAGTCTCTGGAATATCTCAATTGGCCACTTCTCAAGCGCCTCAGCCATGATTGTATGGTTAGTGTAGGCTACACATCTTGTAGTGATATCCCATGCATCATCCCATGACAGATGCTCCTCGTCCACAAGGATTCTCATAAGCTCTGCGACTGCAACTGTAGGGTGAGTATCGTTCATCTGGAAAACGACCTTATTCGGAAGATCTTTTAAATCGCTGTGATGCTTTTTAAACCTTGCAAGTGCACGCTGGATGCTTGCTGATACAAAGAAATACTGCTGCTTTAAGCGAAGCTCCTTGCCCTTTACATGGTTATCGTTTGGATAGAGCACCTCAACAAGGTTTCTTGCAAGATTTTCCTGCTCCACTGCCTTGTCGTAGTCACCCTGGTCAAAGGACTCGAGCGAGAAGCCGTTTTTTGGCTCTGCATCCCATATCATGAGAGAATTGACCACATTGTTGTCATAACCGACTATAGGCATATCATAAGGCACTGCAAGCACCGACTGATAGTCCTTCTGCTCGAAATGAAGCTCTCCGTTTTCATCTGTGCTCTCCTGCACATATCCTCCAAACTTGACCTCATAGCAGTACTCCGGACGACGAAGCTCGAATGGATATCCGTCCTTGAGCCAGTTGTCAGGCACCTCAATCTGGAAGCCGTCTGAAATCTGCTGCTTGAACATACCATATCTGTATCTGATTCCACAGCCGTATGCAGGATATCCAAGTGTGGCAAGTGAATCCATGAAACACGCTGCCAGTCTTCCGAGTCCACCGTTTCCAAGTGCCGGATCAGGCTCCTGGTCCTCAATAGCATTGATATCCACACCAATCTCATTGAGAGCCTCCTTGACCTCCTTGTATGCTGAGAGGTTTATAAGGTTGTTGCCGAGAGCTCTTCCCATCAAAAACTCCATGGACATATAGTAAACAACCTTTGGATCGTCCTTGTCCATCACTCTCTGTGTGGCAATCCACTCATCCATGATGACATCCTTTACGGCCTCTGATACAGCCTGATAAAGTTCCTGCTGTGTGGCATCATCTATAGTCTTACGATATTTATTTTTAAATTGTCTGATACAGTCTTAATAAACACCTTTTTGCTAAACGTATTATCTCTCATCATATTCCTCCTTATGGCACTAAAAGGGAGCAAATTAATGCTCCCTCTCGTGCAGAGATTATTGTTTTTCAACTGCAAGCTTAACAGCCTCACCATTAATCTTCCAATCCTTTTCATAGCCCTTAAGTTCGCCTGATTTAATTGATACGGCAAGAACCTCGGTCTTGATTTCATCACCAAACTTTTCAAATACATTTGAAAGCTTCTCATCTGCCTCGTATGTCACAGCGATGTGATCCATAACCTCAAAGCCTGCGTCCTTACGCATTGTCTGGATCTTACTGATGATTTCTCTTACGAAACCTTCCTCGATAAGCTCAGGAGTGAGGTTGGTGTCAAGAACAACGGTTATATTGTTGTCAGACTGTGTCACATAGCCCTCCATCTGAGTCATCTCGATAAGTAAATCCTCTTTAGATAATACAACTTCATCGCTAATGCTGTCAAGCTTGAGAGAGCCGGTGCTGTTAAGCTCCTCCATGGCCTTATGACCATCAAGCTCAGCTAAAACTGCCTTAATCTGGCCAAGGTATTTACCATACTTAGGACCCACTGTTCTAAGCTGTGGCTTGAATTTGTAGGTGGTGTAGTGTGATACATCATCAGTGAACTCAACCTCTTTTACGTTGAGCTCGTCTGCGATGATATCCACATAAAATTCATCCAGTTTTTCCGGAGCCTTTACAAACATTTTTCCGATTGGCTGACGGTTTTTGATATTTGCCTCGTTACGGCATGCACGTCCGAGTACTACAACCTTTAGTACCTCATCCATATCAGCTTCGAGCTTTTTGTCAATCAGCTTCTCATCAACTACAGGATAGTCGCACAGATGAATTGACTCCGGTGCGCTCTTGTCGATAGAGCAGACAAGATTTCTGTAGATATCCTCTGTCATGAAAGGAATCATAGGTGCTGCCGCCTTTGATATGGTGACAAGTGCTGTATAAAGTGTCATGTATGCGTTTATCTTGTCCTGCTCCATGCCCTTTGCCCAGAAACGCTCACGGCTGCGGCGTACATACCAGTTACTCAAGTCGTCTACGAACTCCTGAAGGTACTTTGCCGCCTCCGGAATCTTGTAGTTTGACAGGCACTCATCCACGCCTGCCACTGCTGAGTTGAGCTTTGAAAGAATCCACTTGTCCATTACTGCAAGCTTATCATACTCAAGGCTGTATTTTGTAGCATCAAAATTGTCGATATTTGCATAAAGAACGAAGAATGCGTATGTGTTCCAGAGTGTTCCCATAAACTTACGCTGTCCCTCAAGCACGAGCTTTCCTGAAAACTTCTTTGGAATCCATGGAGCTGATGCTGTGTAGAAATACCATCTGATGGCATCTGCACCGTATGTCTCAAGTGCATCAAACGGATCTACCGCGTTGCCCTTTGACTTGGACATCTTCTGTCCGTTCTCATCCTGTACGTGTCCAAGCACGATGACATTCTCATAAGGGGCCTTGGTTGTAAAAGGAGTGTAGACTCAGCCATGAGTGAATGGAACCATCCACGTGTCTGGTCAACTGCCTCTGAGATAAACTTGGCCGGGAACTGCTTCTCAAATACTTCCTTGTTCTCGAATGGATAGTGGTGCTGTGCAAATGGCATGGCTCCTGAATCAAACCAGCAGTCAAGTACCTCTGGTACACGGTGCATATCCTTGCCACATTCAGGACACTTGATTGTCACAGCGTCGATGTATGGTCTGTGAAGCTCTACCTCTGCTGCCTTTGGATCTCCTGCTTTTTCGGCGAGCTCTGCACGGCTTCCGATACACTCTCTGTGTCCGCATTCACACTCCCAGATATTGAGTGGTGTGCCCCAGTAACGGTTACGTGAGATAGCCCAATCCTGTATATTCTCAAGCCAGTTTCCGAAACGTCCTGAACCGATAGACTCAGGAATCCAGTTTACTGTATTGTTGTTTCTGATAAGGTCATCCTTTACTGCTGTCTCCTTGATGTACCATGACTCTCTTGCATAGTAGATAAGAGGCTTGTCACATCTCCAGCAGTGTGGATACTCATGCTCAAATTTCGGAGCATCGAAGAGCTGCTTTCTGCCGCTTAAGTCCTTTAATACCTCAGGATCTGCATCCTTTACCCACATACCGGCAAACGGAGTCTCGGCTGTAAGCTCTCCCTTGTCGTTTACAAACTGTACAAATGGAAGGTCATAATTTCTTCCGACATTGGCATCATCCTCACCAAATGCAGGAGCGATATGAACGATTCCTGTACCGTCTGACATAGTAACATATGTGTCACATGTCACGAAAAAGCCCTTCTTGCCCTGCTTATCGGCAACCTGCTTAGCACAGTCATAAAGCGGCTCATACTCCTTGTACTCAAGATCCTTTCCTTTGTATGTCTCAAGCACCTCATATGCCTTCTTGCCTGCTTCTGCGTCCTCTTTTGAAAGAAGCTGTGAGAGCACCTTGTCTGCAAGTGCCTCTGCCATATAATATGTGTAGCCATCAACAGCCTTTACCTTTACATATGTGTCATTAGGGTTCACACAGAGTGCCACGTTGCTTGGAAGTGTCCATGGAGTTGTGGTCCATGCGAGGAAATATGCATCCTCTCCTACTACCTTAAAACGTACTACTGCTGATTTTTCTTTAACTGTCTTGTAGCCCTGTGCCACCTCCTGTGCAGAAAGCGGTGTTCCACAACGAGGACAGTAAGGAACAATCTTGAAGCCCTTGTAAAGAAGTCCCTTATTCCAGATTTCCTTGAGAGCCCACCACTCTGACTCAATGAAATTGTCGTCATATGTGACGTATGGATTGTCCATATCAGCCCAGAAACCTACTGTGTTGGAGAAATCCTCCCACATACCCTTGTATTTCCATACAGACTCTTTACATTTCTTGATGAATGGCTCAAGTCCGTAGTTCTCAATCTGATCCTTGCCGTCAAGGCCGAGAAGCTTCTCCACCTCGATCTCAACAGGAAGTCCGTGTGTATCCCAGCCTGCTTTACGTGGCACATATTTGCCCTTCATGGTCTGGAATCTTGGAATCATATCCTTTATGGTACGTGTCTCAACATGTCCGATGTGAGGCTTTCCGTTTGCTGTAGGAGGTCCATCATAGAATGTGTATGTCTCTCCTTCTTTTCTGTTTTCCATAGATTTTCTGAAGATATTGTTCTCTCTCCAGAACTGCTCTGTCTTCTTCTCGCGTTCAACGAAGTTCATATTGGTGTCAACTTTGTTGTACATGACTATCTCTCCTTATTCTATATTGTTCGTGAACATCCCAACATGCACCTCAAATTCGACTCTTACGAGGCTTCCTTGTGGCTTACTCCACTAGAATTTTCGGTTTATTGAATATTCACAAAAAAGGCACACATTCCTGTAATTAGGAACGCGTGCCTGATACGTCTATACCACCTATTACAATGTACTTAAGGGAAATACCCTTGCATACCCGCCCCTGTAACGTAGGGAATACGTCAGAACCTACTCTCGCAACGCTGTATGGCGAGTTTTAGCCTGCGGCTCAGAAGTGATTTTCAAAATGGCTCTACTCATACCGGCTCTCACCTGTCCCAGCTCTCTTTGACTTTCCCGCCATCTCTACTGTCTTCGTCACTGCCTTTTACTAACTGTGTTTAAGTATATAACTGTAAAAGCCACTGTTGTCAAGATGTAATTGATTCTGTAATAATTTGATAATAATTAACTCTAATAAATGCCATCATACTCAAAATTCTGATAATCATAATCGTCATAATCAAAAGAATCATAATCATAATCGTAATCCTCATAGGAATCGTCATCATTATAATACTCATAGCCCTCGTCAAAGCCCTTCATGAACTCCTTTTCAAAATCTGTGCTTACGTTTGAGCCTGCTATAACCCAGAATATGATGCTGACTATAACTGAGATAGCTGCTGTTGCTATACCAACTATACCAAACACCTTGTTGTTGCCCTTTATGATATGTATAATACCAAAAATGATAGCAAGCAGAGCTGTCACATAATTGATGCATGTACAAAACAGTACAATAGATGCGATTCCAAGTACCAGAGAAGCTATACCAAAGCCATTGCTGTTCTTTGGCGGCTGGTTGTATGGATTAGCTCCATACTGTGGCTGATTGTATGCTGTCTGTCCGTATGCGGTCTGATTGTAGCCACCCTGTCCGTTTGGCTGCTGGCCATACTGCGTCTGTCCGTAAGCTGACTGATTAAATGAGCCCTGAGCATATGTGTTCTGGTTGTATGTACCCTGGGCATTTGGATTCTGATTGTATGCACCCTGGGCATTTGGATTCTGATTGTATGTACCCTGATTTGCATAACCATATGCACTGCCCGGATTATTGACATATCCGTCTGTGCTGCCTGTCTGGTCTGATGACTGTCCATATGCATTCCCACTTTCCTGCTGGGATACAGACTGATTATATGTGTCTGTCGGCTGATTGTATGTGTCCTGCGGCTGGCTGTATGTGTCTGAGCCATTTGCTGTTTCTGAAGACTGACCGAATACACCTGTATTGTCCGGTGTGCCTGACGACCGGTTGTCATTGTTCATATAATTGTTATCGTCCATAACTTCCTCCATATATCCTATTGTTTATGTAGCCATTGTGTTATCGTGTTAGAAATATTTTATCATATATTACAATAATGTAAATATTTTTATCATAAAAAATATGTAAAAATGGCAGGAGCAAATGCGCTCCTGCCGTAAAAAACATATTACTGCTCTTAGAAATCAAATTTCTGACTAAGCTCTTCCTCACTCTCCTCAACAGAGTTTTTGAGGTCATCCGCAAGCATATAGATATTTTCCAGTACCTTCTTGCACTTTGCCATGCTCTCGACTGTGGTATCAGCCATGCGAAGTCCCTCTGTTGAAGAAGCTGCGACCTCTTCTCCTGTAGCTGAAAGGTGTGTGATATTGTCTGATATGACTGTTGTTGAATCAAGAATCTTTTTGATACTCTCCTCAGCCACATTGATATCCTTCATCAACAGCTCAACGGCCTCTCCCATGGCATTAAACTTGTCTCTTGTATCGTCGATAAGCTCATTCTGCTTCTCTACCGATGATACTGAGTTCTCGATACTCTCGTTGGCACGCCTTGTGTCCTCATTGAGCTTGTTTATAATCTCTGTAATATTGGCTGATGCATCCTTTGTCTGCTCTGAGAGCTGTCTGATTTCATCTGCTACTACCGCAAAGCCCTTTCCTGCTTCACCTGCCCTGGCCGCCTCAATTGAAGCATTGAGAGCAAGCAGATTTGTCTGGTTAGAAATATTGATAATCGACTCAACAAAGCTCTTTACTTCCTCTACCTTAGCTGTAAGACTCTGAATAACTGACACTGTAACATTGCTTGCCTCTGCCACGTTGTGTGCCTGCTCCTTGAGTTCTTCCACAACATCAGCTCCCTGCTTTACGGTCTCATCAGTCTGGCGTGAGGCATCTATCATAGCCTTGATTCCACTTTCTGCATTGTCTGTATTTCCCTGAATATCAACACACATAGCTGCCTGCTTCTGGATAGCCTCCGCAGTGCTCTCTGTGCTGTCTGCTATCTCCTGGATTGAACTATGGCTCACCGCAACAGACTCATCGAGATCATTTAACATGGTCATAGCCTCGTCAAAGTGCTTTGAAATATTCTCCGCAACCATTACCATCTTCTTATTGCTGTCCACCTGTGCCATAGCAGATTCTTTGATTTCTTCCATATTTTCATCGAAGAAATGGGTAAGAAGAATCGTGATGCTGTCTGACGCATATCCCACAAGTACAAAGTACAAAAACTGCTATCACATCATTCTGAAGAACTGTACCCCCTATTCCAAGCTGCATTACAAGCCTGATGACGCTGGATATGATTATTACTGCGTTCATCACCATCATCATCTTTATATCCAGATATATCATCGCTGCAATAACAAGCGGCAGGGCATATGTCCATGTACCGATTGTTGAATTGATCAGTGCGATAATAAAATATCCTGCTGTCATGGCGCTTACAAGTATAAGCGCACCTGTTCTGCTGTCTCTTTTTGTAATAAATGCAATTACAGCTATTACTATTACTGCTATTGCCGCAACAAGCTGTATACTTATCCTGGTAATATCAGCATCTTTTGTCCCAACTGCTGCAAATAACGTAAATGCTATATATGCAAATACTATGATTACCGCCAGGAATACACGTTTGTTGGCTCTGTTATACTGTTGACTATTCATAAAATCCCCCTTCTTTTGTTTGAGTTTTAAGTAGTTTATTATACAACATTTTTTATAATAATCCACTACTATTTAGTGCCAACGTACCATTTTTCTCATTTTGCTCCTGATTTGAAGAAAATTCTCCTTTCAAATAAACATTTACACAAAAACACCCGGCAGTTATCCTGCCGGGCATCCTGTTAAAAAAATATTTATTCTTTAACTCCACCAAGTGTAAGTCCTGTAACAAAGTATTTCTGTAAAAACGGGTAAATACATATGATCGGAAGCATTGTTACAATTGTTGCTGCGGCACGAACTGAGGTAGGTGTAACTGCGCCTACAGCATTTTTCATTGCTTCTGCTGATCCTCCCTGATTTGTTACAGCTGAAAGAAGCTTCATAAGCTCATACTGTAATGTAGTAAGCTTTGTACTCATACGGTTATAAAGCATTGCATCAAACCATGAGTTCCACTGTCCTACTGCTACGAATAAAGCTACTGTCGCATATACCGGTTTGCAGAGAGGGGAATAAATCTTCAGAAAAATGGTGGTATATCCTGCACCGTCAAGCTGCGCTGATTCCTCTAAGCTATCAGGAATTCCATTCATATAGGTCCTGATAACGAGCATGTTAAACGCACTGACCATTCCAGGGACTACATAAACCCAAAAACTATGGTAAGCCCAAGTCCCTTGTACAGGAGGAAGACAGGGATTAATCCACCATTGACATACATTGTGAATAACCCAAAAACAGGGATAAAACCTCTTTTAGAACAAAAAATCTTTTTCTGCTGACTATAAAAAGCAAGGATTGCATTTGCCACCAGTGCTAAGACTGTTCCAATTATTGTTCTGGCAACAGTAAATATATG
>ENA-OQNJ01000249-OQNJ01000249.1-human-gut-metagenome-genome-assembly--contig:-NODE-249-length-14357-cov-3.038440_pt1 | contig 14357 bp, 17 predicted proteins | sample MGYA00242630_ERZ504882 | MGnify/ENA primary metagenome ERZ504882 (study PRJEB26092, sample SAMD00036408) | human gut metagenome | host: Homo sapiens | study: EMG produced TPA metagenomics assembly of... | reverse complement strand
GTTCCGTATCCCCATCAGCTCCAGGTATTCCTCCGCCAGACTTGCCATGAACGCGTCGGTCAGCCTCGGTGCGTCCTCCGGCTTGAAGCTGAGCGCGATGTGTCCCACCGGTTTCGTCACGTCCGGATTCAGCAGGCATTGCCACCGGAAGCTTCGTGCCATCTCCTCCGCCGTTCCCAGCAGCACGCCTTCCGAGGCGATGATTTTCGCGTTGTCCTTCTGCGTCACGTAACGTATACAGCCGCCGAACGAGCGGCCTTTTTTAGATCTTTCCTATCATGAGGCTATCCTCCTTTAGGCCTGTAATCGTCCATGATCCGCTTCAGCTTTCCCAGCAGCCCGTCTATCAGCAGCCTTGTCCTGTAAAAGCCTGTCTGGTGCGAGAGCTTTGTCAGTTGGTTCAGATTGTTCGCCATTCCCGCCAGGCTGCGCAGCAGCGCATTCTCTTCAGGCGTATGCCTTGCCGTAACGGTGGCCGCCAGTGCCACCTCCCTGATATAGACCGCCAGACTCCGGCCGGACTTCCTTGCCCTGAATCTGAGAGCCTCGTAGCTGACGGGGGAGAACTTCACTGTCACTCCCTTGGTCAGCTTCCGCGTCCTGCCCAGTGCCGGACGGCCGCGTTTTTTCTTCATCTCATTCATATCCTTTGTCATATGTTTTTTCTTTTTCGTCCGTACTTCTTTCATTCCAAAATCTGCGACCGGCGGGAGTGGATTTACCCTCCCTGCAACCGCCGGGCGCTGGGGAGCAAGGGTTTTCGGGAATCCGGAAACATAACCTTGCTATTACTATTACAGAATCCACCCTTCAAAACAACAGGAAATATTAATATCAATGGTTTCAGATAACCGTTTCCATTCCTGGTCCGGAAGGTGACAATGAAAGTATATCCGCCGGAGGTGTACCTATATTTTCTACAGTCATCCGTTCCGGCTGATATACGACCGGCAGTCATTCACACGGTCTGACAGTCACCGGTACTCTAAAGTTTCCTCCAGCGTTCGATGTCTTGCCGGTAGGTTTCAAGATGCCGTCTTGCCAGATTCTCCAGCAGCCCCCGGATACGCTCATTCCCCGGCAGCCCAGTCTCAGGACGATCATGTCCAGGGCACTACGAGTTTCCTCACTGATGAACACGGCTTTAGGTCCCTTGATTTTAGGGGGAATGAGATAAGTTTCCCGATACTTTTCCAAAGCCGGGCGCTTCGGTGCCTTCTCCGGCTTTGCCGGCTGTGGGCAGGTTCCGTCAAGTATCTCCCTGAGGGTACTTCCCAACTTCTCACACAGGACGGCCATACGGTGCGTATGTCCTTCCGCCATCGTTTTTCCCACAAGGGGCATGTCTTCTTTTCCTTCTTTCATAGAAACTTGGATTTACGTTGATACGATGGTTTCCCATATACCGGGAAACCGATTGTCGCCGGCAAATAAAACGATAAAAAACAGACGGATCGACACTTAGGGTTCTGTTGGCGTATTCTTCTGTATCATTCTCTGCTTCAGGGTGTACGGACGGTGAGAACTTCATTATTATACGCATCGGAAGCAGGGCATGAACTTTACGGATGCAGTTGCAATCACTAAAGACCGATTGCAACCATTAATGATTATAACCGGTCATTAATGGTTGGTTATAATTATTAATGGCCGGTTACAAACACTGATGCCCGCATCAGTGTTTGTCCGGCAGGCATCTTTCAGTCCGGATATGGAAGAACATCCTGATAACCGGCCTCTTTACCGGGATGGGACAAAACTGATGGACATCCGTCATGTTCATAAGCGTCTCCACGATAACATTTGGCGCATCTTTCTATTGTATAAATCAATAAAAGTACATCTTATGAAAAGAAAGATCGCTTCGATTCCAATTGAATATCTATTCCGGACATCTGATGACATATAATGACATCTGATGAAGGGCCGGAACCATATCCGGGAACAATCATTTACTTTGCGGATGAAACAGGCACGCATATGGTGTCAAAGGTAGTCATCCTGTCTTGAAATTCAGGATGTTCCGCTGGGATTCACTAAATTGCGGCACGGAATCCGGATCCGAAAAGAGAATGAAACAGATGTCAAACCTGAAATTACATTGATTATGGAAATAGTGAACATTGAAGCAAGGACCTTCGAGGCGATGCTCTCGGCCTTCCGGACGTTCGCGGACCGGCTGGACACCCTCTGCCGGCTGTACGGCGACATAGAGGAGAAGAAATGGCTGGACAACCAGGAGGTGTGCCTGCTGCTGAAGGTCAGCCCGAGAACCCTGCAGACCCTCCGTGACAACGGCACGCTGGCATACACACAGATCTGTCACAAGACTTATTACAAGCCCGGGGACGTGGAAAGTATCATCCGGATAGTGGAGGAGCGCCGCAAGCGGGCTGAAAGTATGGGAAGGTCGATCTGAAAGGCCATGAAAAACGAATGTCGAACAAAAAAAGATCAAGTCATGATGAATACCGATAACCGTCTGCTCACCCGTGAGAGCAGCGAGCATATAAGAGAGTTCTTCTCTACCGTCGAGCGTCTCTCCGTTTCCATGGAGCGTCTCTTTGCCGGCAGGTCACCGGCGATGGCGGGCGAGAACTTCTATACGGACCGCGAACTGGCTGAAAAGCTGAAAGTGAGCCGCCGCAGCCTGCAACAGTACCGTGACAGCGGCCTGCTTGCCTTCACCCGGCTGGGCGGTAAGATACTGTACCGTTCTTCCGATATCGAGAAGTTGCTTGACGGCTGCTACCGGGAGGCGAGAACCAGGCCGGAGGAACTTTAGAAATGTTCCGTACGGGATCGTGAATGAAGGGGCGGTCGGTTGTCATACCGATCGCCCCTTCGTTTTCTTTCCATCGGATGAACGACTTTAATTTGCTCATAAAGTATTTATACACAGAGTATTTCTCTTTATGAATTATGATCCGGTGACAACATTGGCATAACATGGCGGGACATGGAAACATTTTTCCGGTATGGCAATAAGATACGGGGATTCCATTATAAAAAAAGACCCTTGTTTTATTATGTCATTATGTTATTCTGAAATTGGGGCGGGTCGTTCGTGTACCGGTGGGACGATCCATTCCCGTAATGGCGGCACATTCCGTACCGGTATCATTATCCTCCGGCAATGCCGTTTCCCGGTCTTTTCGGAGTGACCTTATGCCGGCCGGTGACAACCGCATGTCCGTCATGTCATATACAGCCGGACTACTCCGGCCCATGCCTCTATCTGAGTATCGGATTCGAGAGCAGTATCTTGTAATAGGCCACCCCGCCAATCTCTACCGGCATCCTCGCCATCATGAACTGCACGCTCTTCCTCTCCACCTTCGCCTGCCGCATGAGCCTCTGCACGATAAACCCCGCCGAGAACCTTGCGCATCTTTTATCCTTCCAGACGATGAACCCCTCGCTGTCGTCAGCCCGGCAGATATACCAGTCACCCGTCTCGTCGTCGTGGGCGAAGTTCACCCGTCCGCCGCCGAGGATTCCCAATTCGATTGACATCGTCTTTGACAGATAGACAGTCCCCCTGCTGTCAAGGTTGATGGTCCGCTTACCCTTGTATGTGACTTCCTGCGGACGGGAGTTTTCCCTGTTGTATACTATCAGTGCCATAATTGTCCTTCTTTTATCGGTTGAACTGTTTTCGTTTTTCAATACATGAAGCTTTCCACCGCCAGCATCTGACTTCTCCATGCGAAACCGCTGTGGGTACGTACTGCGTCCACTATCCTGCATACTTTCTGCGATATGGCCGATGCCAAGATACCCATGCATTCCGCCAGCGCCTTGAACGAGAACTGCGCCTCATAGAACCTGAGCATGAACATCCGGTATTCCTCGTAGGAGAATTTCTGCCTTACGAAACGCAGTATGTCCTTAACCAGCCTCTCGCACCCGTTCAGGTCGTCCTCGGAAAGGAATTTTGCCTCCTCGCCACATCGGAGGAAGAAATCATCTTCAGGGTGTGCATACCGGTTCTCCCTTTTAATCTTTACCAGGGCCGCCTTTTTGTAGCATCCGATGAAATACGCGTCATAGTCCGTTATGTCCTTTCCGGGAACCAGCACCTGCCTTCTTACGAAAAGGTAGGTGTCATGGAAATTGTCCTCGTCCAGCATTCCGTACCGGCGTAACGTCCCTCTCAACCTGTCATAGGATTTTGTGAACCACTCGTTGAACAGTCTTTCCTTTTCTGCGCTCTTGTCTGCCATAGCCTTATATTTTTTTGAGTTATACATGGCCTACACGGGTAGGCATTCTTATTTCTTGTGCTTCCTCCAGTTTGTTTTTCGGCGGTCTCCGGCAAGGCTTGCCGTGAAAAAATACGCTCACGCGAAGCGTGAGGAAGATTTTTTCACGAGCAACCAGCCCGCAGGGCCGCCTTGCGGGACCGGCCTGAAAAACAACTATTTTTGCCGCAAGAAATGAGGATGACGGATTCCTCCTGTCTATTGCCTGTCCGGTGAGAATCTAAAAATACCATGCGGTTTTTCTGTCTTCGGCATGTTTGGAGAAATATTCAAGGATATGGAATGAGAACGGCAATATGTGATATTGCGGAAGGAACGGATATGGGATTGGAAACAGGAAGCGTGCCCGGGCTTTCATGCGGTTTATACGGCAGTGTTGATTTTGGGGAGGGTTACAGGGAAGTGACAGGAAGGTTAGCCGTTCCGGAGAAATTGTATGTGTACGTTGTTCCTTTCGAAATACGGAGTCCTTTAAAATCATGGAAGACCTCATTCGGGAATGTGTTCCGGACAATACCCCGCCACGGAACGGTTATGACACTTGATATCAGGCCGTAAGCCGTTCCGTAGCTTCAGTATCCCATATCCCATGCATGAATGTGGATCAGGCGGCATTTCACCTCCTTGCCCCGTTTACGGACATGCCGATGCGTTGCCTGCCGGAATTCTCATTCAAGCAGTTTTCGTCCGCCATCATCTTCCAGCACACGCATCTGCTGGATGGCTATCCGATTCAGTCTCACGAGCCGTTCGCCCTGCGGTATGCCCTGGTCTATGAATACGGCGTTCAGGTTTTCCATATTGGAGAGGCAGATCAGTTCATTGATGGAGGCATAGTCACGGATATTGCCCTTCAGACCGGGATTCTGCTCACGCCACATCCTGGCGGTCATCCCGAACATGGCCACGTTGAGCACGTCCGCCTCTTCCGCATAGATGACGCCGGCCTGTGCGGGGGTGACTTCCACCGGTATCAGGTTCTGCCTGATGGCATCGGTATGTATGCGGTAGTTGATCTTTGACAGTTCCCGTTTCGCACTCCAGCCGAGCTGGGCCTGCTCCTCCTCTTTCAACCGCTGGAACTCTTTCAGCAGGTACAGCTTGAATTGAGGGGATACCCACGTGGCGAACTCGAACGCGATATCCTTGTGTGCGTAAGTCCCTCCATAGCGTCCGGCCTTGGCGATGATACCTTTGGAGTTGGTCTTTTCCACCCATTGTTTGACGGAAAGGATGAAACGGTTCAACCCGGCCTCGTTTTTAATTCCCTCGAATTCGGGGGAATTAAAATCCGGATTGTACATCTCCTCCCATATGCCCAGAAACTCGACGGTATTCTTGTTACGCAACCACTTTTCAATAAGGGCGGGACCGTTTTCCATATTGCGGACCATGTCGGTCAGGGAGATATAATCCTTGTCATTGTATGTGATGACTGTCACTTCTGTATTTTGGACTTTAATTTTAGCCATGTTCTTTTAACGGTTATTCGGTTATTATTGGTTCGATGTATAAATGTACGGTGTATTTTCGGAATGTTCCTCCATATCCGGAAAAGTTTGTGTCACGCCGCCTGTTGCGACAAGCCGTTCTACCAGGAAAGGGCAGGCAATACCGGCTGACGTGGATACAGGCGGAACAAACCCGCATATGCAATGCAGAGGGAGCAGGAGAGCCTTCACCACAGCCGGAGAGGAAAGCGGTCTCATGCCGGGGTACGGCATGAAAAGGGGCTCCCGGACAGTTCTTTTCCTTGTCGCACATGCACTACGTCGGTCGCAGTTTTCGCCTTCTGAATCCCTCTTACGTCCGTCCCTGCGCTTTCGGAGCGTTTTTCCGGTAGAAAATTTCACCATGCGGAAATTTTCTACCGGAAACCGAAGGGAAAACGCGGAGTCCCGCAGGGACGGACGAACTTTGATGAGGAAGGGGAAAATCGTCCGTTTCGTAAATACCATTTCCTCAGATGGCATCGCATATCTCCTTCTCCATCTTTTCCAGCTTATGGGACAGGACTTCCATGTCGCTGCTGATCTTCTGGTTGGTTATCCGGGCATATATCTGGGTGGTTTTCAAATCCGTATGACCCAAAAGACGGCTTACGGTCTCGATGGGCACACCGTGCGAGAGCAGCACGGTGGTGGCGTTCGTATGCCGGGCAACATGGTAGGTCAGCCGTATCTTGAAACCGCACTGCCTACCAAGTTCCTTCAATATGACGTTGCATCTGCTGCTGCTCGGTACCGGAAATACATGATCGTCCTTGGACAGCCCCTTGTACTTCTCTATGATGCGCCTGGGAACGTCCAGCAGGCGGATGTTGGACTCGGTGTTCGTCTTCCGCCGGCGGGTGATGATCCAGAGGTTGCCGTCGAAGAAGGTCTGGAGCCGGTCAGTCGTCAGCGCCTTCACGTCTGCGTATGCCAGTCCGGTAAACACCGAGAAGATGAAGAGGTCACGTACCAGTTCGCAGGTCCCGCTTTTCACCGGGACCTCCATCAGCGTCTGTATCTCACGCTCCGTCAGGTAGCCCCGGTCAACGCTCTCGGGGGAGTTGATGTACCCGGCGAAGGGGTTGAAGGGAAGCGCACCGCTGTTGCGGGCGATGGAGATGACGTGCTTGAGCCCGATCATGTAACCCCATACGGTATTGGTGCGGCATTTCTTCTCCGTACGCAGGAAATACTCGAAGTTGTTGATGAACGTCAGGTTGAGTTCCTTCAGGGGGATGTCGTCACGGCGGTACACTTTCGGGACGAACTCGCACAGATGCCTGTATATGGTACGGTAGCGGTTGTATGTTCCCTGCACGCGGCTGTGTCCCACTTTCTTGATGAACTCCTCATTGTGCTGCTCGAAGAGCTTCAGCAGCGTCTCGCGTTTTACGCCCAGCCCGAGGCAGGCGTCCCTCAGCCTGGCGGCGGTGACATAGCCGTCGGACTGCATCAGTTCCTGGTAACGGCGGTTCACGTCCACACGTATCCGGTCAACCGCCGCATTGATTTTCTGCGCCTCGGCGCTCTTGCCCGTGGCACGTGCCGTTTTCACGTCCCAAAGTTTCGGGGGCACGTCCAGCTTGCAGCTGAACTGCTTGATTTCGCCGTCCACCGTAAGACGGCACATCAGGGGGAGATAGCCGTTGGCTCTCTCGCTGCCCTTCTTCACGTAGAAGAGGATTTTGAAGGTCGATCTGCTCATACTCGTTTTCATACTTTTTTGATCGTTACAAAGTTAATATCAAGCGAGTTGTCCTCAGGTATGAAAAACTGTGCAAATTACTGAAATAGAATCTGTTGTGCCGTTTCTTGTTCCCGTTATATCAGTAACGATATGGGAACTGAAGTCTTTCGCAGCTTTTAGCGGACCTCCTTTTTCAGCTTATGCAGTATTATGAGTTAAACACCTAACTGCTTAATAGACTGCATTTTTGCTGTATTATCATCAACTTTGCTTTTTCTTGCTGCGTTTACTTTAAATTCTTAACTTTGTTCCCCTTGAAAAATGATTGTTACAAGATAATTTAACAGCTAAAAATGCAACAATATAAAAGACCGGAAGCTATAAAACGTATGAATGAGCTGGCGGGTAGCCGGAAGCCTTTCCTTTTTATTATAGATTATAAACAGCAGTGTTCCTTGATAGAGGAAATAAGTCGGATTGATTCTACCCGTTGCCGTTATAACTTTAATGGAGTGAAAAATGTGGATACTGTAACAGAAAGTTACAGTGGGCGGATAGACTGGAACTTTGTTCCAATGTCTTTGGCAGACTATCGGCAGGCTTTTGAAATCGTAAAACGGTAATATTCTGGCAGGTAACAGCTATCTCGCTAATTTGACTTGCAAGGTTCCTGTCAGTACTAATCTTACTTTGGAGGATGTGTTCCGGTACTCCAAAGCGCTTTATAGACTTTGGTTGAAAGATAAACTGGTCTGTTTCTCACCCGAAATTTTTGTTCGTATAGAAGATGGCGAGATAAAATCTTTCCCCATGAAAGGAACGATTGACGCTACCTTACCTAATGCGGAAAAACTGTTGATGGATGATCCTAAGGAAACTGCCGAACATGCTACCATTGTAGATCTGATTCGTAATGATTTGAGTATGGTGGCGGAACAGGTCAGGGTTGTCCGCTATCGTTATTGTGACCGGCTTGAAACCAATAAGGGACCTATCTTTCAGACAAGCTCCGAAATATGTGGTGTCTTGCCCGATGATTACCCATCGCATATAGGAGATATTATATTTCGTTTGTTACCAGCCGGTTCCATAACCGGAGCGCCCAAATCCAAGACGATGGATATTATTGAAGAAGCGGAAAATTATGAGCGTGGATTTTATACGGGCATAATGGGTTATTGTGATGGCAGGACTTTAGACAGTGCGGTGATGATCCGTTTTTTAGAACAGGAAGGAGAGAATCTTTATTATAAGGCGGGGGGAGGAATTACTTCAAAGAGTGATTTACAAAGTGAATATAATGAAATGATACAGAAGATTTATGTACCCATTTATTGAAACTATACGGATAGAACAAGGAAAAGCGTGTAATTTGTCTTATCATAATGAAAGACTGAACAATACCCTTCATCATTTCTGGCCGGACTGTGCCGGCATAGAATTAGGTGAATACCTGAAATTGACACCGGAGATGAACGGAATGAAATGTAGGGTGATTTATGATGGAGGTGGAATAAAAGAAATTAGTTATGAAGCCTATCAGATGCGTCCGGTACATTCTTTGCAGTTGGTTTATTCGGATGATATAGATTATACTTATAAAAGTACAGACAGGGAAGCTTTAAACCGGCTTTTTGCCTGCCGTGGAGAACGGGATGATATTTTAATTGTCAGACGCGGACTGCTGACCGATACTTCCATAGCTAATATTGCCTTGTTTGATGGTAAGGATTGGTTCACACCTAAATTACCTTTGTTGAGAGGGACTTGCCGTACAGCATTGATTGACAACGGAATTATAAAAGAAAAAGATATCCGGCCGGAAGAACTATCCTCTTATTCTTTTGTTAGGTTATTTAACGCTATGATTAAATGGGGAGCGTTGGAATTTTCTACCGGAACCATTTACGGATAATAAGAAAGAAGGTGGAATTTTGAAGATTTTTGTTTGTTTCCTTAAATAATTTGCTATATTTGCAAAAAAAATATAAATATAGGTAGGGTATGAGATTGTGGACAGTTGCCAAGTTGGGTATGGTGCTATCAGTGGTATTGTTTTGTACGGCTGTGGGCTTTTACGGCTTTGCTAAGTTAAGCCTGACGGATAAGAGTCGTGAGATCAATCTCTTCTCACTTGTACCGGCTGATTGCATCGGTGTGTTGGAGAGTGATAATATTAATTATTTTCTGAATGAATTTCCTCAATTGAACTATTCTGAAGAACTGGGTAATTTCCAGTTTCCCGGTTTGTTTAATTATGTGTTGGGAGGTTTGAACGAATATACCACTAACACTGCTCATGGTCTGAGCAGTAAGATGAGCCGGGTGGTGGTCAGTTTCCATTCTCCGGGTACTCCGCGTGACCAGGTGGTATATTTCCGTATGGGGGCTGATGATAAGGAAACATTGGGAGATATGTTGTTAGAGAGAACTCCGGGAAGTTTTTCACCTAAAAAAGAGAAATACAGAGGAAAAACTATAGCAGTCTATCCATTGGGCAATAATGATTTTCTAGCTGTCTATAGCGAGGCGGGATTCTATGTGGTGAGTTATCAGAAGAGTTTGATAGAGAAAGTGATTGATGCGCGTGAGGATGAAGAGAAAGCATTGAGTAATGATCCCGTGTTTGCCAAAGCGATGCAGAAAAAGAAAACGCATAACTTCCTGACTTTATACGGACGTACACCGTCTATGCCTTTCTTGCAGGATAACAGTGGCTGTTGGAGTGAGTTTGACTTTCACATGAACAGTGATGTGGTGTACCTCACCGGAGATACTTTTATGCCTGATTCATGCGGCTGTGTGAACCAGATGGCCGAAAAATTGAAGAATATTCCGGATATAAGGGAAGATAGTTTGATTATTTCTGCTGATAAAGATTCCATGGCAAATTATATGGAAGAGGCCTACGAAAGAAATAGCAGGACATTGTTCAATGAATGTGTAGCCAATCTTTCACGTGATGCAGCCTTTATGCTTGTGGCGGACATGAACAAGATTTCCCGCAACCCGGAACGTTTCGAGCCTTATTTGCCGGCATTTCTGTTGGAGAATGCTCCTTTATTCCATTCGTTTATTCTTTCAACCCAATTGTCGGTTGTGAACGACCGGCTTTCCCATATCATGGTACTGACATATAAGGATTAGCGCAACTTATGTCGGTGGAAGTGGGGAGCCACTTTGCTTCTAAAATAAAATAACGAAATAACAGTGAGTGCGGCTCCGAATAGATAGGCCATCTTGAAGGTGGCTATTTCTGCTATATATCCGCCCAATAACATGCCGGCACCTATACCTACATCCCACGAAGTCAAGTAGGTACTGGTTGCCGTACCACGCTGGTTGTTGGGGGCCAAGTTCACAAACAGCGTGTTATAGGCAGGGAACATGGTTCCAAACCCAATACCTAGTAAAAGAGCTATGGTGAACAGAAAATAAGTGGTCCATTGCAGACTCCATGTTGTCAGCCATCCGCATGAACTCAAACCGAAGAAACAGAAGCAGACCAGATACAGGCCGGCTTCAATAACTTGAGTAACCATTCCCCGGTCTACCAGGCGTCCGGAGAAAAGACGGGAAACTGCCATTCCCAACGCCATGAAGGTGAAGAAGAAACCGGTGGATGCCTGGATACCTATTTGCTTGGCATACATTGCAACGTAATTGGTGGTCATGCCATAAGGGATGGATAGTAATAACAGACTGAAACCTGCCGGTATTCCTTTAAGCAAAATAAAGCGGTCCAATGATATCGGTTCTCGTTTTACAGGAGGTTTGTAGGTGGTCTTTACCAATGAGGCGCATAGAAATCCTATCAGGCAGGAACCTAATGAGCAACAGAAGATAAGCGTATAGTCTGCTCCTGCATCATGTAGGAAGAGTCCGGTCATCGGTCCGATGGACATGGCTATATTGTTTGCCAGCCCATAATATCCTAATCCTTCCCCACGACGTGAAGAAGGCATGATATCAATGACAATGGTATTTCCGCTGACTGTCACCATGCCGAATGATACTCCGTGTATAATGCGGAATAAAATAAATAAGGTTAGTGTTCCTGCAATGAGATATCCTCCGAAGATGGCGGTAAAAGTGAAATAAGCCAACAGATAAAGTGGTTTGCGGGCAAATGTATCTAACAGATAGCCGGAAAAGGGGCGTATGCACAGGGCGGCAATGGTGTAACAGGAAAGTACGGCCCCTATGGTTGTTTTGTTGGCGTCAAAAACTTCTGCCAGATAGAAAGGCAATACAGGCATCAGTAACCAGAATCCAAAGAATAATAGAAAATTGGCTGCCAGTATTTCTATATAATTTTTGGTAATCAGCTTGTCCTTCATAAGCAATAATGTGCTAATATGTCAATGTATCAATATGCTAATGTGGCAATATGTTAATATGCCAATTGACCGCGTTCTATTCCGCATGGCAATTGGCATATCAGCACATGGTCACATTGACACATTATTAATTGGCTGCTTCGAATTCTTTCAGGAAGCGGGTATCGTTTTCAGAGAATAATCGTAAGTCGTTTACACGATATTTCAAGTTGGTAATGCGTTCAATACCCATACCTAGCGCATAGCCTGAGTAAACTTTGCTGTCAATGCCGTTGGCTTCCAATACATTCGGATCCACCATACCACATCCCAGAATTTCCACCCAGCCTGTGCCTTTACAGAACGGACAACCTTTTCCGCCGCAAATATTACAACTGATATCCATTTCGGCACTTGGTTCGGTGAACGGGAAATAGGACGGACGCAGACGGATTTGAGTATCTTCGCCGAACATTTCTTTGGCAAACAACAGCAATACCTGCTTCAAATCAGTGAATGATACATTCTTGTCAATGTAGAGTGCTTCCACTTGATGGAAGAATGCATGGGCACGATAACTGATCGCTTCATTGCGGTATACACGTCCCGGACAGATGATGCGGATAGGAGGTTGCGAATGTTCCATAGCTCTTGCCTGTACGGAAGAGGTGTGAGTGCGAAGTACGATGTTCTTTTTCACATCTTCCTGATTGGCTTCGATGAAGAAAGTATCTTGCATATCACGTGCAGGATGGTCTTCGGCAAAATTCATGGCAGTGAATACGTGCAAGTCGTCTTCTATTTCGGGACCGTCGGCAATACTGAAGCCCAGCCGATGGAATATATCAATGATTTCATTCTTTACAATGCTCAGCGGGTGACGTGTTCCCAGTTCGATGGGATAAGCCGTACGGGTAAGATCCATTTCGGCTGCGCTGTTATCTTGGGTTTCGAAAGCTTCTTTCAATGAGGCGATACGCTCCTGAGCCTTGTTCTTCAGCTCGTTCAGTTTCATACCCACCTCTTTTTTCTGCTCGGCAGGTACGTTGCGGAAGTCTGCCATCAACTCATTAATCGCTCCTTTTTTGCTAAGATATTTAATGCGCAAGGCTTCCAATTCTTCCGCATTGGCTGCTTGCAAGCCTTCAATTTCCTGAAGTAATTGTTCTATTTTAGCTAACATAGTTTCTTCTTTATTTTTTAATGACCGCAAAGTTAGCGAATTAAACCCATATATTTTGCTGAAAACTAAAAAAACGATATTTTTGCATCGATTTTTTCTAAATATAGAAAATGAGAAAACTTATAATCGGAGTTTGTCTGCTTATGCTGATAAGCTCCTGTGGAGGTGGGAAAAAGAAAATGGACCCCTTCGAGACGCTTACTGAGGAGATTGATTCGCTGACTGCAACCCCGGACACAACAGAAGCGATGGCTGCGGTAGAGGAAGAACCAATGGTTCCCGCTACGGCCGACGAAAGTTTTGCCGACTTTTTCTACAATTTTGCCAGTGATGAAAAATTACAATTGTCACGCATCGTGTTCCCTTTGCCGTATTATACAATGGAAAAGAAAGAGCACATTGAAAAGGAGCAATGGAAACACGATCCTTTATTCAGCCGGCAGGATGCCTATACAGTTCTGTTCGATAAGGCAGAAGACATGGAAATGGAGAAAGATACGGGTCTAACCAGTGTCAAGATAGAATGGATTTACTTGAAGAAGGGAAAAATCAAGCGGTACTATTTTGAGCGGCTGAAGGGGCTGTGGAAACTGGAAGCCATAGATTTTGCGGATATGCCGAGAGAGGATACCGGTAAGGAGGACTTCTTTGAGTTTTATGAACGTTTTGCCAATGATTCTGTTTTCCAGTTGTCTCGTTTGCACGAACCGTTGAAGTTTGTGACCGCTGATCCCGAAGACGAGTTTCAGATATTGGAAACGACTTTGGAGGCCGGGCAATGGTTCGCATTCCAGCCTGTATTGCCTCGTGAGAATCTGACTAATGTAAACTATGGCCAGAACGAGAATGTGCATTCCAATACGAAGGTGATTGAAATGAAAGGTTTTGGCAATGGATTTAATAATACGCTCTATTTTGAACGGCGCCACGGTCTGTGGAAACTGATGCAGTTTGAGGATCTGAGCGATTGATTTGATTGTAAATGAAGGAAATAAAAGACTACTCTCTGTTGCCTCATAATACATTTGGTATGGATGTGAAGGCATCTTTGTTTGTGGAATATGAATCGGTGACAGAGCTGCAATCCATCTTGTCGGATAAAAAACTGATGGCCGGTAACTGGTTGCATATTGGCGGAGGAAGCAATCTGCTTTTTAAAAGGTGATTATGCGGGAACTGTCCTGCATTCGGCTATCCGGGGGTATGAGGTGGTTGTTGAAAACGAACAGGAAATAGAGGTAAGGGCAGGAGCCGGTGAGGTGTGGGATGATTTTGTGGCATATACCGTGAAAAACAGTTGGTATGGTGCTGAAAATCTGTCATTGATTCCCGGTGAAGTGGGTGCTTCTGCCGTTCAGAATATCGGTGCGTATGGTGTTGAGGCAAAAGATTTGATTGTAAGTGTGGAAA
>ENA-OQNJ01000247-OQNJ01000247.1-human-gut-metagenome-genome-assembly--contig:-NODE-247-length-14377-cov-3.658737_pt1 | contig 14377 bp, 10 predicted proteins | sample MGYA00242630_ERZ504882 | MGnify/ENA primary metagenome ERZ504882 (study PRJEB26092, sample SAMD00036408) | human gut metagenome | host: Homo sapiens | study: EMG produced TPA metagenomics assembly of... | reverse complement strand
CTTCGCTATGCGCTCTCACGAGAGTCCGTGTGCACCACGCCGGGCGGGGCTTACGGCCCTTACGCTGTGGTGGTAATCCACCTAGGAGAGCGTCGCTGGTCATACTGTTAGGTGTGAACAGTAACTGTCCAAATAGTGGGGAAGTGTATAGCTTTACAGCAAGGGTTGAAAAACAAACAAACGTTTGCTATAATAAATGAAGCGAGGAAATAAAAGTATATTAGGTTTAGTAATTTAAGTATTCATTTAATTTATTGTAATTAGGGAAAATCCAATATCAATCGATTGATAGAAAGAGTGATTTTATATGAACATATGGCTAAAGTTAAGGAAAACAGCTGCAATTACACTATGTGAGTTACTTGCAATTGCTACAATTTTTACAGGCTGTACCTCCACTGATTTATCAGGCACTGAAGGTGCCGGGCATGCCGTAGGAGCTGTTGTAGCAGATGAGGATTCTTCCGGTGCTTTAGGCAGCAAGGATAAAGTGGATGGGCCACAGGAGGATCTTGTAAACAACAATTCCTACGTTTCCATCGATGCTATTCCGGCATATGATGGCAAGGCATATGTGGCTGTCAACAATAATGAGCCTTTTTTTACGGACAGCGATATGACTACCACTGCTTTTGAAAATTACAGTGATTTGGATTCACTTGGCAGATGCGGTGTGGCTTATGCCAATATCTGCAGAGATATCATGCCGACTGAGGAGCGTGGCAAGATAGGCATGATAAAGCCATCAGGCTGGCATACGGTGAAGTATGATGTGATAAAGGACAGGTATTTATATAATCGCTGTCATCTTATTGGCTATCAGCTTGCCGGCGAGAATGCCAATCCGAAGAATCTTATTACCGGTACGAGATACCTGAATGTGGAGGGCATGCTGCCGTTTGAGAATCTGGTAGCGGATTATGTAAACAATACAGGAAATCATGTGCTTTACAGAGTGACTCCGATGTTCTCGGGCAGCAATCTAGTTGCAAATGGCGTTCTCATAGAGGCAAAGTCGGTTGAGGATAACGGTGGCGGCATACTTTTTAATGTCTATTGCTATAATGTGCAGCCGGGCATCGGAATAAACTATGAGAATGGTGACAGCTGGCTGGATGGCACCACTCCGCAGCAGAGCGCTCAGACGGATACACCGCAGAATGAAGGCTCGCAGAGCAGCGCTGGAAGTGGGGCAGGAGAATCCGGCTCTTCAGGCAGTACAACAGGAAGTGTATCATCAGGTTCAGACAGCTCAGCAGCAGAAAATAGCGCTGCAGATTCCTCAAACAGCGAGACGATGGTTCATATCACTGCAACCGGCAAGAAATATCACCGTGCGGGCTGTCGAACCTTGAAAAAGAGTGACACAGAGGTAACGCTTGATGAAGCAAAATCCATGGGCTTGTCTCCGTGCGGAATTTGCAATCCACCACAGTAGATGTGCATTAGCATTTGCAATCCGCCACAGTATATGTGCATTAGCATTTGTAATTCACTGCAGTAGATGTGCATTAGCATTTTCAATCCACCTCAGTAGAAGCACATTAGCATCTGAAATTTTCCACAGTAGACGAACATTAGCATTTGTAACCTTTCACAGCAGATGTACGTTACCTTTGCAGTACAACCAAGTTTATTGAAGAAACTAGGAAGAAACCGTGCAAATGAAAATATTGTCACAGAGTAAGGGCTGCAAGCCACGGCACCGCTGTGGCGCACGCATATGCATTTGATTGAGCGAATAGCAAAGCCGCTTAGATACTGTAGGATTATGCACATGAAGCACAGAAATGACTTGCCATGGAAGGCAAGTCAAGGAGAACCGCGCCACGGACGGCGCGTTTCGACGGTTTCGTCAAGCATAGAAGCGCAAAAGCATAATCCGTACAGTATCTTAGCGGCAAAGCGTAGCGAAAGCAAAGCATATGCGTGTGCCCTGGCGGTGCCGTGGCTTACAGTCCGTCCTGTAGTACATCCTATAGCACATACAGCAAAATCCCCTGTAACCCTTGACGATTGCAAAACCGAAAAGTATAATAGAATAGCTAATGAATTCAATATTTTAATATAGATGGAGGAAACCAAATGGCACTGAGCAAAAAGCCGGTCAACGGCATGAAGGATATATTACCTGCAGAGATGGAAATCCGTGATTATGTGACAAGTGTGATCAAGGATACATACAGAAGCTTCGGATTTACACCGATAGAGACACCATGCATGGAGAATATAGCAAATCTCACAAGCAAGCAGGGCGGAGAAAATGAGAAGCTAATCTTCAAGGTAATGAAGAGAGGCGAGAAGCTGAATCTGGAGACAGCAAAGGAAGAATCGGATGTAGTAGACTTTGGAATGCGCTACGACCTTACAGTGCCACTTTCAAGATATTATTCAAACAATGCCAACAACCTGCCATCGCCGTTTAAGGCACTTCAGATGGGCAGTGTGTGGAGAGCAGACAGACCTCAGAGAGGTCGCTACAGACAGTTTACACAGTGTGATATAGATATACTCGGAGAGCCAAGCAATCTGGCAGAGATAGAGCTGATTACAGCAACCACTACCACAATCGGAAGACTCGGTTTCGAGAACTTTGAGATAAGAATCAACGAGAGAAGAATCCTAAAGGCAATGGCTGCTTACAGTGGTTTCGCTGAGGAGGACTACGACAGCGTATTTATCACACTCGATAAGATGGACAAGATAGGAGTGGAAGGTGTTGCAAGTGAGCTTGCACAGGATGGCTACCCACAGGAAAATATTGACAAATATCTTGATTTGTTCAAGCTTTTGGAGCAGACAAGGGATGTCACTGAGGGTGTAAAAATACTTTCAGAAAAGCTCGGTGAATATTTAGACGAAGAAGTGGTTACAAATATGACAGAGATAGCTACGGCTGTTAATGCTACAAAGGGAGCAAAGTTTGAGCTCGTATTTGACCCTACACTTGTTCGTGGAATGAGCTACTACACAGGAACTATTTTTGAGATATCAATGCCTGAGCTTGGCGCAGCTTGTGGCGGTGGCGGACGATATGACAAGATGATTGGAAAGTTCACCGGAAATGATGTACCGGCCTGTGGTTTTTCAATCGGTTTTGAGAGAATTATCCTGCTTCTCATGGAGAGTGGCTTCAAGATTCCTGAGAGTCCAAAGAAGGTGGCTTATCTGGTTGAGAAGAAATATCCGGCAGACAAGCTTGTTGATGTCATGAACCAGGCAAAAGACGCAAGAGCAAACGGACAGCAGGTGCTTGTTGTGCGAATGAACAAGAACAAGAAATTCCAGAAGGAGCAGCTTATGAAAGAGGGCTACGAGGAGTTTGTTGAGTTCTTTAACAGATAGGAATCTGATAAGCAGCAGATTAGCTGTGTAGCAGCGGTACCAAACAGTTATTAGAATATATAGTAGAAATATAAGGAGTATAAAATGGCAGAATCAATGCAGGGCTTACATAGAAGCCATAGATGTACAGAGGTATCAAATGCCAATATCGGTGAGAAGGTCACCGTCATGGGCTGGGTACAGAAGAGAAGAAATTTAGGAAGTCTCATTTTCGTAGATTTAAGAGACAGAAGCGGAATACTTCAGATAGTATTCGGTGAGGAAAATGTAGGTGCAGAGGGCTTTGAAAAGGCAGGCACCTTAAGAAGTGAGTTCGTCATCGCAGTTGAGGGAACTGTCCAGAAGAGAACAGCTGCTGTCAATGAGAACTTAAAGACAGGTGATATCGAGGTTATCGCTACATCAATCAGAGTGCTTTCAGAGGCACAGACACCTCCATTCCAGATTGAGGAGAATTCAAAGACCAGCGAGGACATCAGACTTAAATACCGTTATCTGGATCTTCGCCGTCCTGATATCCAGAGAAATCTCATGCTCAGAAGCAATGTGCTTCGCGTGATGCGTGACTTTATGGCAAACGAGGGCTTTTTGGAGATAGAGACACCAATCCTTTGCAAGTCTACACCGGAGGGCGCCAGAGACTATCTCGTGCCAAGCCGTATACACCACGGACATTTTTATGCGCTCCCTCAGTCACCACAGCTCTTTAAGCAGCTTCTGATGGCTTCAGGCTATGACAGATATTTCCAGATTGCACGATGCTTCCGTGATGAGGATCTGCGTGCAGACAGACAGCCTGAGTTTACACAGGCCGATATGGAGCTTTCATTTGTAGATATCGATGATGTAATCGAGGTAAATGAGAGACTGTTAAAGCACCTTTTTAAAGAGGTCATAAATGTGGATGTTGAGATTCCGTTTAAGCGTATGCCTTGGCAGGAGGCTATGGACAGATTTGGTTCTGACAAGCCTGATACACGTTTTGGTATGGAGCTTTGCGATGTTTCGGAAGTCGTAAAGGACTGTGGATTTGGAGTATTCACAGGAGCTCTTGAAAACGGTGGCTCTGTCCGCGGTATCAATGTAGAGGGACAGGCAAAGATGCCTCGTAAGAAGATTGACAAGCTTGTAGAGCATGCAAAGGGTTGTGGAGCAAAGGGACTTGCTTATCTGTGCATCAATGAGGATGGTACATACAAGTCATCATTTGCCAAGTTTATGACAGAAGCTGAGCTTGATGCACTTGTTGCAAAGATGAACGGAAAGCCGGGAGATTTACTCCTTTTCGCAGCAGACAAGAATAAAATCGTATGGAATGTACTTGGAGCGCTTCGTCTCATGCTCGGAGCTGAGCTTGGCCTGATTGATGAGAACAAGTACAATTTCCTCTGGGTAACAGAGTTCCCACTCCTTGAGTGGTCTGATGAGGAAAACAGATTTATGGCAATGCATCATCCATTCACTATGCCTATGGAGGAGGATTGGGACAAGATAGACTCAGATCCGGGCGCAGTTCGTGCAAAGGCATATGATATCGTACTCAATGGTACAGAGCTCGGTGGAGGCTCAGTGCGTATCCATCAGGATGACATCCAGGAGAAGATGTTTGAGGTGCTTGGTTTCACAAAGGAGCGTGCACATGAGCAGTTTGGATTCCTGCTTGATGCATTCTCATATGGTGTACCGCCACACGCAGGACTTGCCTTCGGTGTTGACCGTATCTGCATGCATATGCTGCATACAGACAATATCAAGGAGGTTATTGCATTCCCTAAGGTAAAGGACGCTTCGGACCTCATGTCAGAGGCACCCGGAACTGTAGATCCAAAGCAGCTTGAGGAGCTTGGAATAGCTATAGCTGCAGAGGAAGATGAGGAATAACACTATAATATGAATTTGAAAAAAAATATTTTCAATGCGATTACCATAATACTGCTTGCCGCACTTATTGCGGGGGCAGTATTGCTTAATAACAGGATAAAAAAGCTCGAGACACAGATGTCATACACCTCAGACAACACATCGGTGATACTTTCCGATGTGCAGACCATGCAGGATGATATCAAGTCCACCCTTGAGGAGGAGGCCAGCCTCATAACAGACTGGGATATTTCCTTAAAAAGTGCAGACTTTACTGATATGACATACACAGTCTCTGTCTCGGTGGTGCCAAAGGAGTACACAGAGGATACAAAAACCAGTGTATTTTCGGTACAAACGAGATACCGCTCGAGCTAAACGGCATCAAGTATACGGGCGAGGCCACACTTCCACTGTCTGAGGACTATGCAGGCAATGTGACATTTCTGTTTGTTGACGGAAATAAGAGAAGCACAGAGGTGCTCGATGAGTTTGAAGGTGTGACATCAGTGTTCAAAAATGTAGCATCCGGCATACTTGTCGATAAACCAACCTTTGACAATGGCAGCATAAAGCTTGGCACAGATGTAGATGTAGCGGTCATGGGAAATGATTACTTTGATTTTAACAGTGTGCAGCTCGTAGTTGCAAGCTCAGATACAGAGCTAAAGACATACGATATCAGACAGCTGTTGGCAGAAAACGGCACAGACAGTGCAGACTCTGCAGACACAGACTCCATCACATCCGCCTTAAGTCGGAAGGATGATGCAAAAAAAGATGGCTCAAAGAATGGCACGGAAAATGATACCTCTGATGCCTCAAAAGAGGACGACGGTAAGCTCCATAGCCTCGAAGGCACAGTCAAAATCGAAGACTTAATCCCTGTCACAGCTGCAAGCAATATCAAAATATATGTCAAAGCAGTATCGGCACAGGGCTACACCTTCACATATGACCTGTTCGATGGTACCGTAAATCAGGACATCACAGACTTTGAAACCACAGCCGACATATCCGGCGGCGACTACACAGTAACCGACCCAGCCGGCAGCAAATACGAACCATAAAATATGATATAAACGTAATTATTTAAAATCAGTTTTTCTTGTGTTTTCAAGGCGGCTCAGAATGTTTATTTATAAACAATATATAACTACTAAATAAAGCTCATTTCACATCAGTGAAATGAGCTTCAAATTTAAGAAGAAAAAAGTGCCGGACAAAATTTCACGCCAGTGAAATAAGTCCGGCACTGCCAGAATGCAAGGTAGCAAAGCGCCTCGCTCGTAAACCTGAATTAGCCGGAGAGTACACGGTGTGTTCCGAAGGAAAATGTGAACTGCCGCGGAGTTCCATAAAGTAAAAAGAAAGAAAATGTAAATAAAACCGTAATCTGCCCGGACAAACAACCGCGGCTGACTTCATATTTTTCTGAGGAATATACTGTGTGCTGTGCTCACCCTTCTTTTTTGCTGAGCGGCAGCGTAAATATAAACTCAGTTCCCACACCCTCAGTGCTTATCACATTTATATTCTCACCATGCGCCTGCACGATTTCTTTAACTATAGACAGGCCAAGTCCCGTACCGCGCTTATCCTTTCCGCGGGATAAATCACTCTTGTAGAAGCGCTCCCAGATCTTTGAAAGGCTGTCCTTTGGTATACCGATACCGTGATCCTTTACTGATATAAACACCTTTTCATTTCTGATACTCGTCTCAATCTTGATACTCGAATCATTATTTGAAAACTTCACAGCGTTGTCTATCAGGTTGTAAAGAATCTGCTGGATTTTGACCATATCACCGCGCACGAAAAGCTCTTTTCCGGTAAGCAGCAGGTCGAAGCTTAAGCCATTTTCACTGCATTTACCCTCGAAGGTAAGGATTGTCGTGCGGATCATTGTATTGATGTCAAAATCAGCAATATCCAGGTGTATGCCGTGATGACCGAACTGGTTCAGATCAATAAGACTCTTGGTGAGCTTATTAAGCCTCTCGGTTTCAAAAAGTATGATATTTAAATACTTATCCTGCATCTCAACAGGGATGGTTCCGTCCAGCATGGCTTCCACGTAGCCCTTTATCGAGGTAAGAGGGGAGCGGAAGTCGTGTGACACGTTGGAAACAAACTTGCGCTGATCCTCCTCAAGCGTATCAAGCTCAGTTGCCATGTAGTTTAGTGTGTTTGCCAGATAGCCGATTTCGTCATTGGAATGTACATCAATCTGGGCGGTGAAATCACCCTTTGCATACTTCTTTGCGGTCTTTGTGATTTTGGAGATAGGACGGTAAATGGAGCGGCTCATCATGAAAAGCAGAACAAATGCAAAGGCAAAAATGAGCGCTACAGTGTAAAAGGAGATATTCATAAAACCGTTTACACCTGCCGTGATATGGCTCATTGTCTTGTGAATGACTATGTAGCCGATATTCTGGTACGAGACATTTACCGGGGAAAATACGGACAGCATCTTATGCTTGAAGGAGCCGTAAAAATCTCCAATCATATAGTTGGTGCTGCCAAAATCGGTGACATCAAAGCCATTTATCACTACAGGCTTAGAACTGTCATTTTGGATATCAATGCCTATTGACGGATCATCTGAGTCCATGAGCAGTTCACCGTCAGGGCTGACCACCCATACCTCGGCATCCATATAGTCGGCTACGATTTTCATGTGATTCTGGAAATCGCTAAGCGACATGGATGAGTCAAAGTATTCGGCAGCGTAATCACCTGCAATGATGGATGCTTCCCTGTAGAGATTGGAAGCCTCCTGCTTTTCGATATAGTCTGTGGTGAGATGCTGTGTAAATGTGCATATAATGAAAAAAGCGATGACACCGTAAATCAGGTAGCTGATTAACAGCTTAGTGTAGATGGTATGCTTCATTATTTATTTTACCTCAAACTTGTATCCGATGCCCCAGACAGTTGCGATGCGCCAGGTTGGCTTGTCCTTGATTTTCTCTCGGAGACGCTTTACATGCACGTCGACAGTGCGGGTGTCGCCGACATATTCATAGCCCCATATGTTGTCCAGAAGCTGCTCCCTTGTAAACACCTGATTTGGAGATGAGGCAAGAAAATATAAAAGCTCAAGCTCCTTTGGCGGCATATCAATCTGCTGTCCGTCATAAGTGACAGAGTAGTTGGACAGATTTACAATAAGCCCCGGGTACTCCACACACTTGATATCTACGGAAGCATAGGCCTCCGGCTTTGCAGGCTGGAAGCGTCTGAGCACGGCCTTGACTCTTGCCACAAGCTCCTTTGAGTCAAAGGGCTTGAGTATATAGTCGTCGGCGCCAAGCTCCAGGCCTAAAACCTTGTCAAATACCTCGCCCTTTGCGGAGAGCATGATAATCGGCACATCGGACTTTGCACGTATCTCACGGCATACCTGATAGCCGTCTATGCCCGGAAGCATGAGGTCCAAAAGAAGCATGTTTGGCTTGTAGTGCTCAAACGCGATAAGAGCCTGCTCACCGTCATTTACGATTTTGGTGTCATAGCATTCCTTGGTCAGATATAGAGATATAAGCTCTGCTATATTGTTGTCGTCGTCTACTATCAGTATTTTCTGTTTAACAGCCATTTCTAATCTCCTTCTTAAAAATTATTTATATTCCGTAAAAGTAAATTGTCGTTATTTAAAGGTTGCGATGGTTACTCCGGCATCGCCCTCACCAAACTCACCGAGATGGTATTCCGCAATAGTTTTTGTCCTCTTAAGGAGTCCATGCACAGCCTTTCGCAGTGCACCGGTGCCTTTGCCGTGGACGATGCGCACTGATGAAAGATGAGCGATATATGCGTCGTCTAGGTATTTATCCAAGAGAGCAAGTGCCTCATCCGTAGTCTTTCCAATCAGGTTGATTTCTGATGAAACTGACATTGATTTGCTCATCTTTATCTTACTTCCGCTGCCACCGTACTTCTTGGCAGGAGAGACATCGTCGTTTAAGAGCACGAGATCATTAATATTAACCAGCGAGCGCAGTATACCCATCTGCACATACAAATCGCCCTTGGCATTTGGCAGAGTGTGGACAGTTCCCTTCAGATTGAGGGATAGCACAAGCACAGAATCACCGATGCGCAGCTTCTTAGGCGCCTTGTGATTTGCCTTGGCAGTGTTTTTCTTGATGTCTGACAGCTTCTTTTCCTTGTCATTCATCTTGTCACGAAGGGCAGAGCGCTCCTTTTCCATCTGACTCATAGGAGCCTGTCCCTGTCCGTATTTGTTGAAATTGCGGATGGTTTTGTCGGCAAGCTCCTTTGCATCCTGCAGTATCTTGTAGGCTTCCTCATTTGCCTCGCGTAAAATCTTGTCTTTGCTCTTGTCTATGCGCTCGTTTTTCTCTTCGAGCTGTTTTTTGAGCTTTTCAATCTCGGCCTTGTAGCTGTTGATTTCAAGCTGTTCCTTTTCGATAGTTTGTCGCTGTGACTCGAGGCTTGCAATCAGATCCTCAAAATCAAGGTCGTTATCATTAATTCTGCTTTTTGCATCCTCGATGATGTTTTCGTCCAGACCAAGCTTTGATGAGATTGCAAATGCGTTACTCTTTCCAGGAATACCGATTAACAGGCGGTAGGTAGGACTTAAAGTCTCCACATTGAACTCACAGCAGGCATTTTCCACACCGTCTGTGGAAAGCGCATACACCTTCAGCTCGCTGTAGTGTGTGGTGGCCATGGTGATGGCGCCATACTGGTGCAGCCTGTTTAAAATTGAGATGGCAAGCGCCGCACCCTCTGTCGGGTCGGTTCCCGAGCAGAGCTCATCAAACAGGCAAAGGCTTCTGTCGTCAGCTTTTTCAAGAATTTTTACGATATTGGTCATGTGAGACGAGAAGGTACTGAGACTTTGCTCAATACTCTGCTCATCGCCTATATCCGCAAAGACATCCTCAAAGATGGCGAGCTTTGACCTGTCAGCCGCAGGAATGTGAAGACCTGCCTGACCCATGAGAGTCAAAAGTCCGACAGTTTTTAGTGAAACCGTTTTACCGCCGGTATTTGGTCCGGTGATGATGAGCTGCTTATATTCCTCGCCAAGCCGTACATCTATAGGGACCACATTTTTAGCATCCAAAAGCGGATGACGGCCCTTTCTGATATTGATATGCCCCTCGGTGTTGAACTCCGGTGCCACACCGTTGTATGATTTAGCCAGATTTGCCTTTGCAAAAATGAAGTCAAGCTCTGAAAGAATCTCATAGTCCTGCTCCAAAGCAGCCGCATTCATGGCAACCTGGTCGCTGAGCGCTGCAAGGAGTTTTTTCAATCTCCTCCTGCTCCTTTATGAAAAGCTCCTTGAGCTCATTATTCAAATTGACGACAGCCATCGGCTCGATAAAAAGGGTAGAGCCGGTAGATGACTGGTCGTGCATCATGCCGGGTACATTGCCCTTAGCCTCAGCCTTTACAGGCAGACAATATCTGCCGTCACGCATGGTCACAACCGCATCCTGCAGATATGTCCTCGTTGTGCTGTTGTTCATGAGCTTGGTGAGCTGCGCATGGATTCTGTCGTTCATGCCGCGTATGCTCTTTCTTATCTTAAAAAGCTCAGGACTCGCATCATCGGCAATCTCTTCCTCAGATAAAATGCACCTCTTAATCTCATCGCAGAGCGCAGAAACCGGTTCAATCCCTGCAAACAGACCGGAGAGAGAATCCTGCTTCTCATTGTCCATGGCGCTTCTGCCATAAGCCTTCACGCGCTTTGCAACCTCCAAAAGACTGCAGATGCGAAGAAGCTCGGTCGTATTCAGTGCACCACCGATATCAAGCCTCTTTAGAGAAGCATGTACATTGTGTATGCCAACGAAGGACACTCCGCTGTCCTTGTACAGGCGGCTTAGTGCATCGGCAGTGGTGGTCTGCAGATGTCTGATTTCGTATAAATCGGTGATAGGCTCAAGCGAAAGACACCGCTTCTTTGTCTCATCACATGCTGCGTAGCTGCTTAGCATGGTGAGGATTTTGTTATATTCCAATGTTTTGTAAACTTTTTTATTCATTTCTATATCCTTATATTTCGGTAGTTGAATATTAAATTCATATTTACTGTATAGCTTATCATATTATAGCTGAAAATCTTCAAAAAAACCATAATAAATATGTATTAAATGATAATTACAAGATGATAACATAAAGTTTAATACATAACAAACCAGTTTGTTAAACGAGCCAAAAAGTAAGGGCTTGCGATATGTACCCGCCGGACTGCTGCACTGCTCCCAACGGCGCTACGCTGCGTGACTAAGATTCTGTATGGATTATGCATTTACTTTTTCTATACATGACGAAACCGTCGCTACTCGCCTTCCATGGCTCGATAGCTCCTTGCCCCGGCATCCATGCCGTGGCATTTCTGTGTTATGAGCATAATCCTACAGTATCTAAGCCACTGCGCTATTCGCACTGTTGGGAGCAGTGCAGCAGTCCGGCGGGTACATGCCGCAAGCCCGTACTCAAAGGCCGTACTCAAAAAATATGGTTGCAACGCAATATAATTCAGAATATAATGTAAGATAGTAACTAAAGACATCTAATCAGGGTGACAATATGGAGCAATTTATCAGAGAAAAGATAAAGGATAAACCGCTGAATAAAAAAAGACTTGCAAAAAAAGCAGGCACAGCAGCACTCTGCGGAGTGGTATTTGCAGTGGCTGCAAGCATTGTTTTTGCTATATTTCTGCCGGTTATCAACAGACAATCAAAAAAAGCTTCAGATGGAAAAAATAATAATGATGTGCAGACAGCTACACAGCAGTCAGGCATAGATGACAGCAGTGATGCATATAGTGAAAATGGTACACAAAGCACAGAGTCCGGCACTTCTTCGGAGCCGTCTTCGCAGACCTATCAGCCTACACTCGCAGATTATCAGGCAGTGCAGAACCAGCTCTACAGAGTGGGCACTTCGGCCACGAAATTTGTAGTAGGAGTCACGGGTGTGACAGATGCCACTGATATTTTCAATAATTCCTATGAGACCGAGGGTCAGGGAGTGGGAGTGATACTGAGGGACAATGGAAAGCAGCTAATCATTCTGACAGAGAAAAATGTAGTGGATAAGGCGGATAAGCTTAGTGTAACCTTTGTAAACGACATGATGGCTGATGCTGCGCTGGTCAAGTATGACAGCAATACAGGTATAGCAATCATTTCCGTGGATAAGTCGCTTCTGGACGACGCCACAATAAGGGCTATAGCGGTTGCGGAGCTTGGTAATTCAAATATTGTTTCAAGAGGAGCATCTGTCATTGCACTTGAGGCAAACTATGCCATTCTCACAGGTCTTGTAACGTCAACAACCAACGAGCTGTCGGCGCAGGACAACAATTACTCGGTGCTCACCACAGATATCGCAAGCAACAAGTTGCAGAGCGGTATACTGATTAATACAGATGGTCAGGTCATAGGGCTTTCGTTGCAGGATTTCAATCCGGCGGAGGAAAACAATACGCTCACGGCTGTCAGCATAAGCGACCTGTCACCTGCCATTGAAAAGCTCGAGAGCGGCGCGGATGTGCCGTACATAGGCATCACCTGTACTACAGTTACAGAAAAAATAGCAAACAGATATAACATCCCAAAGGGTGTTTATATAAAGCAGGTTACCATGGATTCACCAGCATTTGTCTCGGGGCTTCAAAGCGGAGATGTGATAGTTGCGGTAAACAATACAGAGGTGTCGAATGTGTCCGCGTACAACACACAGCTTATGAAGCAAAAGCCTGAGGATACCTGCAATCTGAAAGTAAAGAGAAAAGGAAGCAACGGCTACACGGAGATTACCTGTCAGGTGAAAATCGGAGTGATGAATTAGCCGAAATTAGGAGGATATATGAAGTATATTTCAACTCTCCGCGAGGGAGAGAGAATCAATGAGAGTTTTTTTATGCAAGAGCAAGCAGACAGCCATGACCAAAAGCGGAAAGCCTTATGACAATGTTATCCTGCAGGATAAGACAGGCACGCTGGATGCCAAGATATGGGATGTGGGCTCAGTAGGCATTGAGGAATTTGATGCAATGGATTACATAGCCATAACCGGTGATATCACAAGCTTTCAGGGCAATTTGCAGTGTTCCATAAAGCGTGCGAGAAAGGTGAACGAGGGAGAATATGACCCTGCGGATTATCTGCCGGTCAGCGATAAGGATGTCGAGGTCATGTATAAGGAACTCATGGGCTTTATCGGCTCTGTAAAGAATCAATACCTGTCACAGCTCTTACATAGCTTTTTTGACAATAAGGAGTTTGAGCGCCGTTTCAAGTTCCATTCAGCCGCAAAGAGCGTGCACCACGGCTTTGTAGGAGGTCTTTTGGAGCATACACTCGGTGTGACGAAGAACTGTGATTATTTTGCAAAAATGTATCCGGTCTTAAACCGTGACCTGCTTCTTACAGCAGCTATTTTCCATGATATCGGAAAATTAAAGGAGCTTTCTACTTTCCCGGAGAATGACTATACAGACGCTGGTCAGCTCCTCGGACATATCATGATTGGTGCAGAGTGGGTAGGCGATGCGATTAAGAGCATCGACGGCTTCCCGGTAGTGCTCGCAAACGAGCTGAAGCACTGCATACTTGCCCACCACGGCGAGCTTGAGTTTGGCTCTCCGAAAAAGCCGGCACTTGTCGAGGCACTTGCACTTAGCTTTGCAGACAACATAGATGCCAAGATGGAGACATTCAGGGAGCTGCTTGTAAATGTGCCTGAAAACGATACAAAGTGGCAGGGCTACAACAGATTTATGGAAGCAAATTTCCGCAGACAAGTGTGTAAAAACGCGGACGATATTAAATATAGCTATGGTGTGATTTTTGGTGTGAAAGCTTGCACCGGATACAAACATTATAAAGAGTAATTATATATATAATAAAGAAGAGAAAAGCATGAAAAAAACTGACATATTTGAACTTGAAATAACAGATATGGGAACAGATGGCGAGGGTATCGGACATTATGATGGCATGACCTTTTTCGTAAAGGATGCACTGATTGGTGACGTTATAACAGCCCGCGCAACAAAATTAAAGAAAAACTATGGCTACGCAAGAGTGGAAGAGATTAAGACCCCTTCCACTTTTCGCGTTGAGCCGCAATGTGAGCTGCACAAGAGGTGTGGCGGCTGCCAGATACA
>ENA-OQNJ01000246-OQNJ01000246.1-human-gut-metagenome-genome-assembly--contig:-NODE-246-length-14380-cov-3.981407_pt1 | contig 14380 bp, 13 predicted proteins | sample MGYA00242630_ERZ504882 | MGnify/ENA primary metagenome ERZ504882 (study PRJEB26092, sample SAMD00036408) | human gut metagenome | host: Homo sapiens | study: EMG produced TPA metagenomics assembly of... | reverse complement strand
CGTGCAGTGTACGAGAGCGGCAAGCCATCCCGGGAGACCGGGGCCGAGTACGACATCGCGCGATCGACCCTGCGGCGCTGGGCCAAGACATCCGCAACAGCGGCTCACCCGGGCCGCGGACGACCGCACGCCCGAGCAGAACGAGCCGGTCGAGCTGCGCAAGCGCAACAGACAGTTGGAGATGGAGGTGGACGTTTCAGAACAGGCGGCGCCGGTACTCGCACGAAAGTAGCAGTGATACGGGCCAACGCCTCCCGTTATCCGATATCGGCGCAGTGCGGGATACTGGGCGTTCCCCGCTCCACCTACTGAATATTTGTAGCTTTTGAGGCCACTGGTTATTGTGCTTGGGGACCAGCATTATGGCGGGAGAAGGCCGGTGGCGGATTGGTTAGAAGCCGTCGGCCTTCGGGGCTAGTTGTCGAGCATGGCTTGCCCGTGGCGTTGCCTCATGTTGTACTCGCCTGTATTAATCCAGATCGCGTTGTGCACGATGCGGTCGAGAATCGTGTCGGCGATGGTGTCGCCGCCGAGCTGTCGGTGCCATTCCTTGGTCGCCAGCTGCGTGGCGAACGCCGTGCTGACGGTGTCGTACCGGAGCTCCATGAGCTCCAGGAGGAATCGTTTGAATAGTTCGTCGGGCTTGTCGACGAGCCATTCGTCGATCGCGAGCAGGTTGTAGGTGGCGTATTTGCGCACGAGCTTGGGCACTCCTCCTGGCTTGTTCGACGCGACCGTCACCTGCTCGGCCAGGTCTGGCATTCGGACGTAGACTGCGCGGTACCGTGCCCGGCACGCGGATTTCACCAACGCGCATAGCAGGTGGGATTTGCCCGATCCCGTGGCTCCCTGGAACACGACGTTCAACCGTTGTTCCAGATAGTTCCCGGCGTCGAGACCGGCGATCACGCTCCGGTCGAGCCTGCGTTCCTCCCCCAGGTCGATGGTTCTCAGGTCCGCCTGGGGGGGTAGCGCAGACCCGCGCGTTTGACGAGGCGTTGGATCTTGGCGTCCATGTGACCGGAGTGGGCGTTGTCGACCGCAAGCCCGACGACCTCCGTGTGGCTCATGGGCGCCGTCGTTCGCTCGTCGAGCCGTTCGAACGCGTCAAGCAGATCGGATGCGTTCATCTCACGCAATTTGCGTTTGGTCTCGGTGTCGATGATCATCGCGCGTCCACCTTCCCATGTCCGCGTAGTAATCGCCGCCGCGCACCCATCCGACGTCGTCAACGGCGCCGTCGGGGATCCCGCCCGTGGCGTCCTGGCCGGATTCGAGGATCGGTCTGATGTGCGAATACCGCGGCGAAGCGATCGACCGCAGCGACAGCGAACACGCGTTCTCCAAACGTTGGGCGGAATAGCGTTTCGACAGCCGCAGGATGCTCGTCGAGGCGTTCCGTGGCGAACAGCCTGCCGATCACGGCGGCGCAGCCGGGGCCTATTCGCTGGGCCCATTGCTCGCAACGTTTCCTGTCCCATGGTCTCCACGCGGCTTTGCCGGGCAGGTCGGACTCGTTCGTGGACCACTGGTTGGATGCCGTCGCCGGCAGGAGCCGGTGCGAGCACAACCGCGTGTTCCCCATGCCAGACCTCGAGCATGCTCGCGCCGATCCGCAGGTCCACCGTGGAACCGATGTACGCGTACGGGACGGAATACCAGTTGCGCGCATACGCGACGTGGCTGTTGGCCTGCACCCTGCGGCCGTATACCCAGTCCGCCACCTCGTAAGGCATCAGCGGCAACGTGATCAGCAGCGGTTTCTCCTCCGATTCGAACACCGACGACCGGGACCCGTCGCGCTTCTGGAACGCACGGGAATTGTATTCCGCCAGCCAGGCGCGTATCGCGGCCCGCAGTTCGTCAAGCGATCCGAACTCGTGGTCGCGCATCGCGCCGACCAGCGCCATCGTGACGTGCCACACGGTGTTCTCCGCGGACGGCTTGTCCTTCGGCTTCCTCACCCGTCCGGGCAGTACAGCGGCCGAATAGTGCTCGGCCATGCCCCGGTACGCGTCGTTCAACACGATCTCGCCCTCACGTGGATGCTTGATCACGCCGGTCTTCAGGTTGTCGCACACCAGGCGCGGCGTGGATCCGCCGAACCATTCGTACATCGCCACATGGGCCCGCAGCCACGAATTCTGCCCCATATCCAGGGTGGGTTCCACGAACGCGTACCGACTGAACGGCAATACCGCCACGAACAGGTACACGGTCGACGAATCACCGGTGACCGGATCGACGATGCGCATGGTCTTGCCGGCCCAGTCGACCTCGATGGTGCGGCCGGCCTTATGTTCCACCCTGCTTGTCACGCCGAGTCTCGCCACGTACGCGGCGTACAGCTTGCAGAACCTGTCATAACCCATATGGGGCCTACCCGACTGCCGGCATTCGTCCACATACTCGCCGTGCAGAATCCTCAACGTCACGCCGACACGGGCCAACTCCCGGTGGACCTTGCCCCAGTCGGGTTGCTCATACACGCTCTCACGTTCCCCGCGCCCGGGGAACAGCAGCGCGTATACCTCGTCGTCCGGCCTGTTAGCGACGTCATCCCAGCCGATGCCGGCGGCCTTCGCTGCGTCCAGCACGTCGGCCACGCTCCGGCGCGACATGCCTTGGGACCTTGCGATCGCGCGTCCCGATAACCCCTGGCCATGCAAACGCAGGACCAGTTTCGCCTGTATTTTCCGTACCATTGCTGGCAGCTCCTTCCACCACACGTCCCTCGCATGGTGAAATCGGAATTCTGAAACTTCCAATCCATCAAGCGGCCATTCGCCGGAGCATACAGGAACAGCACGGTTCTGATGTCACCGGGCTCGGTGCCATCCATGCCACCGGTCACATAATTAGGGGCTGTTTTCCGGTTCCTCAGCAGTCATAAGTACGGAAAAACGTATACACCCAACGGAAACGCCTTCACAGCCTCCGCCAAAGGTTCTTCTCTTGCAGCCCAAGAGAAGAACCTAGCGAATCAGTGAAGACGTCAACAAACGGACCGGCCCCGCGCGCGACAGCACCACATCCTGTTCTTTATTCCAGCCTTGCCATAGGCATAAGAGGCATAAGAGCCTTCTTCCTCCAAAGGAGAAGGGTTAACGGTGTATCTCAGCACTTCGAGAAGCCAGATCGCAGAGCAACACTCCGATTATCGGATTGAAGAAATTCGGATCCGATGATCGGAGTGCGGTTTCACGTCTGCATTACTAGCGTTTTGCGTCTATACAGCTCAAGAAAAGGGCGGAAAATACTAGTTGTGCAGATACGACGACCGCAGATGGGCCGTTGCGTATACGCAAATTGCGGAAGCGATCACCAGTAGCAGCGAGATGATGGCGAGCGCCTGCACTGCGGATCCGGAGCGAGGCATTTCCGGCTTCTCCGGCTTTTCTGAATCGCCGGGTTTGCCAGGTTCTTCTGGTTCATCTGGCTCGGCGACGGCTTTGATGGTTACCGTCACTTGGGCGCTTATGCCATCATGGTCGGAGGTGCGCAACTGTATGCCCGCTCCCCTACTCGAGTTTGCATCTATAACACCATCCGCACCATTGCGCACGGCGCTGATGGTGATGTTCTGGCTCACGGCTTCGAAGGCTTTCCTCTTCCCAACCGCCTGCATTGCGCGATCGATCTGATCGTTCAACGCCTGCAATTGGTCACTATCCACCACAAGACGGTAGTCAGCGATGCCGTTCAGTTGCGTTCCCGTCAAGGTCAGTAGGTCGTCAGCACTCAGCTGCTGAAGGCCGCTCGCCGGATCCAATTCCACCAAAGTCTGCTTACTGGAGATCGCCAGATCGCCGACATGGAACATTCCGTCACCCGTACCATCACCGCTAGTGCCGCCTGGAATCAGCCCAAGCGAGTCAGCCAAGTACGGCGCAAGATTCGACAAGTCGGAGAACGAGCCACTCAACAAGGCGAGCGTGTTCAGTCCAGCTGGGATCATACCCCGGTATTCGCCACCGCGAACAGTCATAGCCAAGATTTTTAGCGTCATCCAGCAGGTTGAATAGCGTCGGCGCGGTGAACGTTCCGCCCGAAAAACTGCCTTGCGCGGAAGTCTCATTCGTTTCGGCAAACCGCATCAACGTTGCATCCGAAGTGAACATGCCACTTTCCACGCGCAATGCGCCACGGCAATCGACTGCAGGCTGTGTTCCGCCCGCAACCGTTCCCGGGCCGACAATGGTGAGCTGCATGTTCGCAGGCACAGTGATCGTAGCAAACCCAGCAGCTCCACCGGATTCAGTGGCTTGCAGCGTATGCCCGTTCAGGTCAAACGTTACGTTTCGTACGCCTTTCGGTGGCGTAATCGTGACGCTTTCCGTCACGTCGGCTAGCAATGTGACCGTCGTGTTCTTCAACGTTGTTCGACCGATCGCCTCCTGTACGCTCGCGTAGGTTGCGTTGCCCACTTGCGCGACCGCCTGAGATTCGGCGGCATCGGCAACCGTATCTGTAGAGAACAGCAGCGTTCCAAACAGCGACGCGATCGCGAAAACAGCGGTCAGCACCACCGAAACCAAATACTTACCTTGCGTTCGCGGGCACATGTTCACCCGCTTCTCATGACTACGCATGATTATTTCCTTTTATAGGTTCTATTGCATATTTCAATCCGCACCGAAGTGCGTGGGACCACCCTCAGCTGTGAGGGATGACGTTACAGAAATCATGGCGCCACGTTGCATTAATTATCTCATAATACGCGAAGGAAAGCAAATTACCTATTTTGAAAATCCAAATCTTATATGAGATATATCAAAAGACAATCTTTAGTTATAGTGGACCTGATTACATAAGTTGAATCTGTTTCACATGAGTATTACAATATTACCCATAAAAATAAATCCATCATATAAACTGCAAAAATATACGTGTGACAAATAATTGTTTCCCATCAAGAAACAAGTGAGGCTGAATCCAAACAAGTGAAGCCATGGCTAAAAACAGCGCGGTCGCAACCAAACAAACTCCACCACACAAAAACACATCCTCCGTCTGCACAAGTCAGGAAATACAAAAAGAGCGCTCCGGGAGTAAGCGCTCTGATTTGCACGACGATTCGTGCGAAAAGTACCGCTGAATTTAGTAAGATCCGGTGCCGCGGAAGACCACGAGCACGGTTTTTGCGAGAATCGCAAGATCGCCTGCAATGGACCAATTTTCGATATAGGAAACGTCCAGATATTCGCTCTGCTCCTGCGAAAGATCCGAACGGCCGGAAACCTGCCAAGGACCGGTAATACCAGGCTTAACCAGCAGTCGCGCGGAATAAAGGGAACCATAGCGGGCAACCTCTTCCGGCAAAGCCGGGCGAGGACCAACCAAAGACATGTCGCCCTTCAAAACGTTGAAGAACTGTGGGAATTCATCCAACGAAGTCTTACGAATAAAACGACCAACCTTCGTAATTCTCGGATCATCCTTCATTTTGAAGATGAAACGATCGGTCTGTCCATTTTCTTCGGCAAGTTTCTTCTTCAATTCTTCCGCATTGGTAACCATGGAACGGAATTTATACATGGTAAACGGCTTGCCATGCAAACCGATACGCTTCTGCGAGAAGAAAATCGGACCACCGTCATCAAGCTTGATGGCGAGCGCCGTACCCAACATCAGCGGCGAGAAAATCAGCAGCGCGAAAGCCGAACCAACGATATCCAGCAGGCGTTTAATCACGTACGTCGTATTCGTATACTGCGGCAAACTGGCCAACAATACAGGCTGTTCGGCGGTATTACGCAAGTACAGGCGATGACCGCTCACATCTGCCAGAGACACGGCCAACGCAAGCTCCATGCCAAGGGATTCGACCGCAAGCGAAATGCCATGCAGCATTTCGGAATCACGGGAAAGCACGTCGGCAACGTACACTTCCTGCGCACCCAAGCTTTCGCACGTACGCGGGAAAGCGGCATTGAACGGGATCACCTTCAGTTTGTCGGCACCTTCAATGGAAGGATCAGGCTCGAACGACGTGACCACATAAGCGTCTTTCTCATTACCGTCAACTTCGATCGGACACACGGCAATCGGCGAATACCCCCAATTGGAGTAGTCCCGCATGGTACGCAACGCACGATTGATACCGTCGGAAGAGCCGATCACCACGGTCTTATACTTACAGGCACCCTTCTGACGGCTGCGATGCTGCCACTGACGCATCTGCCAACGGGCGATGACTTCTAGGAAGAATGCAATGATCGGAGCGACGATAAGCGCGGTTCGCGGCAAGGAAAGATTGAAAATAAAAGCAAGCGAGCAGTAAGTGATGATGGTGAGCAGCGACGCATTGATGATTTTCGCATACAGCTCGTAGCCTTCCGCCATCACATGGCGATGATACGTTCCAGCAAAAGTGAGACTCAACACCCAGATGAAACTGAAGCAGACGAGGAACAGCCAGAACGGCATAGCCCCATTGATGGCATTATATGCGGCATCATTGACCCAAAGACTGATGGACAGCGAAATCAGCATGACCGCAAGATCGACCATCACCAGGCAAGCGACAAAAAAATAACGCCATGCGGGCACAACCTGACTCCGCCTGCCCTTGCGTCTTCCATCTTCACCAACGGAAAATGGCGTGTTCGAAAACGTCATCGGCTCAAACTGAGGGCTGTTGTTTTGTGACTGATGCCGCTCCTGCTTCTGATCCTGATGACGAGAGTCAGAAGAGACGATATGGATTTCCTGGGTTCTCACTACTTGATCCGAATCCTGCTCAGAGCTGCGGAAACCACCTTGCATGACTTCTCCTCCCACCATCCCCACCCCACCCTCGAAAACAGGGGGGTATTCTCTCTGCGAAGGAAGCATACTATAAGCCCCGTACCTCCAACTCGCTTTTGCGGTTAAATCACTATTGGAAACACTTGCTTTTGACGAGATACCGCGAAACGCGCAGCAAGAACGGATGAAAAGTTGACGTCCGTTCCGTAAACGTGAGATTGCATGCGCATATACCCACATATTCTCCATACTCCCCTGTTGCAAGATGGCTTGTTAGAGCCGCTTGCTTGACGATTTGGCCGTTTTACGGCCGCCTGTTTGGCTGCTTAAGCTGCCTACGGAACTACGGAACCGTCTAGCGGCCTTCAATCAACGGGGTCTGACGAAAGGTGAGCGGCTCATCCGTATCCGGGGCGGACTGCACGTGCACGGTGATCTCATAGGATTCGCCGGGCTGCAAGGTCACATCGCCCACGCCCACGGTCAGGCCATTATGCAAAGTCACACCCTTGTAATCGTCGGCATTCTGAAATTCCCAATCCACCAAACGACCGTTCGCAGGCGCGTAAATGAACAATGCCGTCTTGATCTGGCCCTTCGGAACGATATTTCCGCCACCAGTCACATATTAGCCGCTTCTTCCGCCGTCATGGTGTTCTGCAACTTGATATGCACCGTATACTGGTTCGCGCCGTTTCGCGCGACCTTCTGGAATTCAGTGGTCACTTCGCGATGCAAATACCAGTCCATTTTCGACTCGGTTTCGTCGGAAATATACACGCCGACCTGCGGTTTTGCACCTTCCGTAATCAATTTGCCGGAAATAGCGGAATCGGCAATCAGATTCTGCTCATCCTCATGCGCGCTCCACACCACCACATGTCCCTGCTCAACAGACGTGGAAAGCGCCTTGACATACGATTTGAAATTGCCCGCATTCCGCATGATATGGTCGAACGCAGACTGCGCAGCAACCGCGAAATACTCGTCCGTCTCCTGCGGAGCCATGCGCGCATACACGTCATGCAGCAACGTTCGGGCAGTATTCGCACCATCCAACGTCGAACCGTCAGGCATGGCAACGCCACCGGTCACCGCCAGCATGTTCTGCAGGAACAGCGGATCAATGGCGATCACACCATCAACCGCAACGCCATACTGGCGATTCCACATGGCGCTCATAATCTCGCCGGTACGCGGAAAATCAGGCGTGAAATTCACGTCGCGAATATCCTTGCCAAGCTTGTCGGTAAACAGCAAACGTTCCTCGGCAGTCAAATCCACAACCGGCTCGTCGGCATTCTGAATTTCCGAATCGGAAACGAACGGACTGCAAGCTCACGTGACCGCCCTGCACCGTGGCCAGGCCGAGCGATCCCGTAAGACCGCCGGAAGGACGCGCCTCCGCATCGTTTGCGCAAGGATCAGATAATTGCGCGGAGCATCATTCGCATGGCTTTCCGTGCCCAACATGCTTGGCAGCACCTGCACGATGGAATTCAAGGAATGCACCATGCTGTCAAGTTTTTCGCAATACGTTTCCGCGGTTTTCAGGGCGTCCGCGATCTGCGCGACATGCGGGGTTTTCACGGTTTTCACTTCCCGCGTGGCCTTGTCGATCGTATCGTCCGCGATTTGGAGCGGCTGCTGAGACGCTTCCAATCCGGAAATTTCGATCGTGCCGTTTTCCACGTGAATACTGTTCAGATCAACATTTTCGGCGACTTTCACCAGTTGCGGCAACGCCTGCGACGAAATATTCTCCATGGCGGCCACCGTGGTGCGTACGGCGGAAATGTCATCGCCCACATACGGCACGACCGACGCCACCTGCCACAGCGGCGAAGACGGTTTGCTTGTAGGCCTTGCTTACGTGATCGGAGAACGCGGTTGTCTGCTTCTCAAGCTTGGACGTGTCCGCTTCGGAGATGGTCTGCTGCAAGCCTTGAGCACTCGACACCGCCTGCTGCAGCTCGTTTTTCACGTGCAGCGCAGACCATACGAATGCGCCGGAGAAAAACGGCGAGGGCTGCGACTATCACGAGTACGCCGATTAGGATCTTGCGACGGCGACGTTTGCGCTTGATTTGGCGAATATGCTCGGCGCTCATACGGCGGCGCACGCGGCGGGAATGCGGGGCGCTGGAAGTGGAATCTTCTGGACTGGCGGTTGCGTCGGAGGTTGAATCGGCATTAGACTGCGGCTCCTCCTGACGGCCTTGCTCAGGCTGGACGCCGAATTCTTCAGGCTGATCAGACGCGCCGTTCATATTCCGTTTCGCTCCCTAATTGTTTGCAAGCACTTCGGATTCCCCAGTGTAATAGTAGGGGGAGTCGATGAAACCTACGGAGCAAAAACGGGGCAATAACGGCGGTATTACTGCCCAACTGTTGCCGGTAACGCAAGCACTGATGCAACCTAAACGTGACCTGCAAACCAGTATTGCTACAACTCAAGCATGACCCGCGACGGCAGCATTACTGAAGTTCCAACGTCGCCAATAATGCCTTGTGGTCGGAACCTTGAATCCGCTTGGTTTCCAAATTTCTGGCGTACACACCCTTGTCGTAGATGATATGGTCGATTTCAGCGATAGGGAATACCGAAGGATACGTCATATGCAATCCCTCGCCGGCACTCTCCCCCGCATCCGTAAAGCGATCGCCCAACAAATATCTGAAGCTTGCATGATCCCACGTGGAATTAAAATCCCCCATCAGCACATACGATTCCCCATTATCGTAATGCTGTAATTGCGCTATGGAATCCAAACTTTTGTTCCTATAATCCCTGTTTGCTTGGTCGTGAAGAAAACGGGTGAATGGAAGGCATGATCGCGACAATCAGAGGCACGTAACGTTTACCATCGAGGCTGTTCGGCAGCATGCGCAGAAGCATCGCGAACACGATGACGGCGAATACGAACCACAGCAACGCCGTAAGCAGTAAAGCGCGCATTTAGGATGACGCCTTCACGAGAGTGCCATTATATGGACACTTTCCGGCATTTGGAATCGTTCTGATACGTTCATCCGATAATCTATAGGTTACAAAACGGCGCTTAGCAAAAAGAGGTAGTCATGAGCGAAGAGGCAATGCGAGAAGAAGTGGCGCAAGCTGTGGAAGTGGCCGCAAACAAGGCCGCCGAAGAGGAAATCAGCAAGCTGACTGAATTCGAAAGCGCCATCGACGAGACGCTCGCCTCCGGATATTTGGACGATACGCTCACCGTCACCGACACAAACGGTGTAGCGCAAGTGCTGCCGGTGCTTGATTCCGAGCCGATCTCACACCTAGTGGAAGGCTTAGAAGCCGTAGGCGGGAGCGCCAATGTGTTCGTGCACACCAGCGCAGGCGTGGTGGCCCTCAGCGTAGTGGAATACAAGCCCAACGAAAAGGAGTAGCCGTCGCAGCATGCACGGTCAGGCGGCACGCCTACGGTTGAGGGCGCGTTGCACGGTTTCATGCGTGGAACCGGCACCCTGGCCGCGCACGCCGAAGAACACCATCAGCACCATCACGAAGCAGATTGCCGCACTGATACGAAGCGCCCACTGAATGCCGAACACGTTGGCGGCCGCATACACGGCTTTTTTGCCACCGAGCGCAGTCCAACGAAGAGACGTGAACGTCTCCATCAAAATCACCAACACCGGAGCGCCAATCGCGCCCGCAATCTGACGAACCGTATTCGTCACCGCGGATCCGGCGCTCACCTCTTCCGGTTCCAAACAATTCAGTGACCATGTGGTGATCGGCATCAACACGAAACCCATGCCGATCTGGCGCACAAACTGCCAAATCGACACCCACCAAATCCACGAGGTCATGGAAATCAAACTCATCATGACTGTGCCGAAACACAAGGTAATCGTGCCTACCAACGCCACCGGGCGTGCACCGAAACGGTCAAGTATCTTACCACCGAAAAACTGCGAAATGCACTGGCCCAAAGCACCCGGAAGCATCACCAGGCCGCTAATCGCAGCAGAATAGCCACGGCAATCCTGAATGTACAGGGGCATGATCACCATAATCGAACTGAACGCGAAGAACGAGAGCGCGGCCGTGATCGTGCCAACAGTAAAACTACGATTCTTCAACACGCTCAAATTCAACAGTGGCGGCTGCGCTTCAGGATTTTCAATCTGCCTGCGCGCGCCATGAATCTGGCGGAGCACAAACCAAATAATTCCCACAACGCCAATCACCATTGGCAGCCAAACCATAGGATTTACAAACGAATACGATTCAATATTCGTAAAGCCGAACATTAGCCCGCCGAAACCGAAAATAGACAGTCCAACGGAAAAAAAGTCAGCCTTCGCGGTTTTATCATTCTCACCGAAATTATGCAATCCAAAATAGGCAAGAAGCAGCGAAATTACGCCGATAATGGTCAACGTGAGGAAAATTGAACGCCAACCGTTCAAGTCCGTCTGCACACCGCCAAGCGTCGGACCGATCGCTGGAGCCACGCTCATCGCCACACCAACCGTACCCATTGCGAAACCACGGCGAGACAGCGGATAAATCGAAAACACCGTGATCTGCAACACCGGCCACATCACACCCGTGCCAACCGCCTCAAGCAAACGCCCGATCAGCACCATCAAAAAAGTTGGACCAAGCCAAGCGAACAGTGAACCGATCGTGAACACAACCATGGAAACAAGCACGATTTCGCGCGTCGAAAAACGTCTCGTAAGGTATGCCGTAAGCGGCACCATCACGCCCATGACCAGCTGGAAAATCGACGTCAGCCACTGACCGGTCGTAACGGAAATACCAAAATCACTGACGATCGTCGGCAACGCGGCGCTCAACTGCAATTGCGTGAAATTACCGACGAACGTAATAAATGTAAGAATCGCAATGGAAATAAACGCCGTGCGCGTTAAATGACCGTTCTGATACGATTCCTCTCGAGTAAGCGCTCGGGACATGCTCCGCTTCGCTGACATCAATCACCTTCTCCACATTCAAACGCACAAACTATATGATAGCCCGTATGACAGAAACATGGATAGTCGCCGCGGATTCCTATTTTTGTCATTTCGGGGTAACGCTCCCCTATTTAGAGGTATCATGGCACACGAAAGAGGTAGGCAAGTTTTCGGCGCAGGCAGCGTCGGAGGGGGGGGGTATAATGACAGTCAGGGCCATGTTCCACATCTGCATGGAGTTGTGGGGTATTTTCATATGCCTGATTTGCGCAGGCGGAATTTTCATTGCAACACCACAAAAAACCAGACGAACTCGCATCAAAATACTCATGCAGATCGCCTGCATGCTTCTTCTTGGAACCGACGCGCTCAGCTGGTATTTTCGCGTAGATGCAGACGAAACCGCATACTATATGGTTCGCATAAGCAATTTCTCAGTATTCTGCATCAACTATATTTTCATGAGTTTCTTCGCAACCTATGTTTGGTTGACAGTGAGCAAAAATCAGCATCGCAAACCAGCCGCATTGCGTGCTGTCTACGCATTATCCGTAATTGGAATTCTCTTACTTATCATCACACAATTCACTGGCCTTTTCTACTATTTCGATGACCACAATCTTTACCATCGCGGTAATTTCTATCTTCTTTCGCAGGCAATTGCGGTCTTGGGAATCGCATTATGCCTCTTCATGCTGATCTCATATCGCAAGAACCTTGATCGCATTATTTTCCTTTCCATGATGTCGTTCTTCGTGCTACCAGTATTGGCGACCATCTACCAAGCACTGGCATACAGTTTTTCATTGCAATGTTTGGCGATTGTGATTTCCACACAGATCATGTTCGTCATGGACACCGTGGAAATGAACATGCGATTCCACTCGCAACAGGCCGCCTACGAAAAAGCAAGGTACGAAGCCGAACATGACGGCATGACCGGTTTGCTGAACAAAAAAGCGGGATGGAAACACATGCGCAAATACTTCGACCGCATGGATTCGCACGACGAAGCGATGCTGATGTTCGTCGACATCGACGATTTCAAAATCATCAACGACACATACGGACACACGGTCGGCGATTTCTGGATCCGCGAGGTCGCATCCCAGCTTCGGCACATCTACCGGCAAGATGACATCATCTGCCGATACGGCGGCGACGAATTCATAGTACTTATCCGAAATACCGCCAGCGAACAGGTGCTCGAAACCACGCTGGGCATGTTCTTCCAACAGTTGACACGCGCCTCGGAACAGCGCGGGCAAGACGTGCATTGCAGTGTGGGCGTGTGCCGCATTGCAGCCGCTGACGGTGCCAGCCTTGGCACGGGGAGCGCCGATGGAGACGCGATCGGAAGCGTGGATTTCGACCAATGCGTCGCACAGGCCGACTTGGCGCTGTACGAAACCAAACGATTCAACAAAGGAACGTTCACCGTCTACAACTACGACCGTTCCCAGCCAGCACCCGCAAATATCCGCGCCTAAATGAGCAGCTTCAGCTTTCCGGCAATTCCTGCGCTGGGCAACCGTGCAATACGGAAAGCATCGCCCGCTTTTCCTGCGAAGTGACAGTCAGCCCGTACTTGTCTTTCACGCCAATCTGCCGGGCCACGTAATCGCAACGGTATTCACTGTTCGTCGGCAGCCAGTATGCGGCCGAAGCGGAACCCTTCTGCTGATTCGCGGGCCCATCCACGGCCAGCAGATTGTACATGTCGTTGCCGAATTGGTACAGCTTCGCATGATCCCACGTGTTCGCGCCCGACTGCCACGCATTTTTCCAACGCGACCACATGGTCGATCTGCACCGCCGAAGACGTTTTCACTCCACGTACGAATTGGATGGTCTGACCGGTATACGGATCGTCAAGCGTGCCCGACGCAACCTGGCAGCTACGGCCGTTCTTATATTGCACGTCCGTCAGATCGCGCGCGAGCACGTCTTCGCGCACGTCGCAACCGTTGCCATCGTCATCGGTTTCGCGGAATCCGAACGCATCGCGATCATATCCGGCCTTGCTGGGATTGTCATCGACGGTAAGTTTTTCCAACGTTTCCGCAGCTGTGCCGGTTGCCGTGTACTCGCCGGTGATTTCGCCTACGGTCGGATTGACTTTCGGCAGAAGCATGCCGATAGTGACGCCGATTACCGCAACGACTACCAGCAAAATAAGAATACGTTCCAGCGGACCGTCGGCGTTGATCCAACGTTTTTTTGAAACGTTTGCCGGCCCGCTGGATATCACGCACGTCGCGTTCAATATTCCGATAATTATAAGAATTACGATTATTCTTTCGAGGCATAATTATTAAAAATAATACGAAATTACGGAATTACGGAGTATCAGGCGTACGTGAACGTCATCGGATCATGTCCGGCGCGCGTCGGACCGTCAAGCGCGTCGATCGCGGCATGTTCTTCAGGGGTGAGCACGAATCCAAACAAATCGAGATTCTGCTTCTGCCGATCCGCATGCACCGACTTGGGGATGATGATCGTGCCGTTTTCGATATGCCAACGCAGAATCACCTGCGCAGGGGTAACCCCATGCTCCGCTGCGATGCGCTCAATCGCACCGTTTCCGGCGTTCAAATCAGCACCGCGAGCCATCGGCGAACTATGCTTCCGACGGCAATGCCGTGCGCCTTGCAATAGTCCACGACCTCGCGCTGCTGCC